>ERZ827150.847-NODE-847-length-42330-cov-4.399645_pt1 | contig 42330 bp, 45 predicted proteins | sample MGYA00519779_ERZ827150 | MGnify/ENA primary metagenome ERZ827150 (study PRJEB31778, sample SAMEA3449267) | human gut metagenome | biome: human gut; feature: human-associated habitat; material: faeces | place: United Kingdom | collected 2010/2012 ...
AAAAAATGTTACCCCTGTAAAAGACGCGATGTATAACGGTTCTTTGTTGATTCGTCTGTTGCAGGGGTAACATTTTTTAACTGTTCTACCAAAATTTGCGCTATCTCAATTTGGGCCAGGAAAGCATAACTTAGACTTTCAAGGTTAATTATTTTCCTGGTTTATATTTGTGAAGCATAACGGTGGAGTTAGTGATGCTGAAGCGTTTCTTTATTACCGGTACAGACACTTCTGTAGGGAAAACGGTGGTTTCCCGCGCATTGCTACAAGCGTTAGCCTCCCAGGGAAAAACGGTTGCGGGATATAAACCCGTAGCGAAGGGGAGCAAAGAGACACCCGAAGGGCTGCGTAATAAAGATGCCCTGGTGTTGCAGAGTGTTTCAACCATCGAACTGCCTTATGAAGCAGTTAATCCTATCGCGTTAAGCGAAGAAGAAAGTAGCGTGGCGCACAGTTGCCCAATCAATTACACCCTCATTTCAAACGGCCTGGCAAACCTGACCGATAAAGTCGATCATGTCGTGGTAGAAGGGACTGGCGGCTGGCGCAGTCTGATGAATGATTTGCGTCCGCTCTCTGAATGGGTGGTGCAGGAACAACTGCCGGTGTTGATGGTTGTCGGTATTCAGGAAGGTTGCATTAACCATGCACTGCTAACAGCTCAGGCGATTGCCAACGACGGGCTGCCGCTCATTGGCTGGGTGGCTAACCGAATCAACCCAGGACTGGCGCATTATGCGGAAATCATTGATGTGCTCGGTAAAAAACTTCCGGCACCGCTCATTGGTGAACTGCCTTATCTGCCGCGCGCCGAACAGCGTGAACTGGGGCAATACATCCGCTTAGCTATGCTTCGCAGTGTGCTGGCGGTAGATAGAGTCACGGTGTAACGTCCGCGAAATTACCGACGCAATTACGCAGGCAATCAATAAACCGGGGAGTAGCTGATACTCCCCGGTCATTTCACATATCATCAACGTCGACATAATCGGCGCGTGCGTGGTCGCCGCCAACAGTGTCGCCATCCCTGTCAATCCGAGTAAAAGCGTAATTTCTTCGCCATCAGGTAACCATAATCCCAGGCTACGACCATACAACATGCCAATGGCAAGACCGATAAATAGCGTCGGTGTAAAGACACCACCGGGCGCGCCAGAACCACTACTCGCCAGCACGGCACACAGTTTACAGAGGAAGATCCCGGCAATGATCATTAACAGTGGCGGAGCGGTTAAAAAGGATTGTACGGTGCTATAGCCGTTGCCCCACACTGCAGGTGTGAACAGGGAAAGCAGACCCACGATCAACCCGCCCAGTGCCAGTTGCCAGGGCGGCGCAAGCTTGAGACTCACAAATCCACGATGACAGGCGTTCATTAACGTTAACAACAGTGGTCCGCTGTAGAGTAATGCGTCGCTATGATTAATAAGATTGCTAACCAGCAACGCCACGACGGCGGAAATAATCACCGGGCCGAGAGAGGCCAACATCATAGTGCCAAACAGCACTTCGGCTATAAATAAACTGCCAGCAAGCGGGGCGCGATAGGCCGCAGCCATTCCCGCCGCAGCTCCACAGGCGATCCATAATTTCCACTCCTGGCGTGGCGTAAGACGTTGGGCAAAACACGAGGCTGCAAGGGCAGCTAAAAGAATCATCGCACCTTCGCGACCAATTGCACTGCCGCTGGTTACTACCAGTAGAGAGGCAAGCGATTTAACCAGGCTTGCTGCGTAATCAAACTGACCATCGGTTTGCAACGCTTCCATGTAATCGGTCGGCGCATGAGGGCGTTGCTGGGTAAATTTCTGCCAGCCCATCAGCAACAAACCCGCCGCCAGTCCGCCGAGCGCCGGGGTTAGCAGCCGTCGCCACGGGGAAAGATTTGTCGCTGCATTGACCAGACTGCCGGAGTCATTATTGAGGAACAGCCACTCCAGTAGCAGCATCGCATGACGAAACCCGGCAACGGCAAAGGCCGCAAGAATACCGACGATTGTTGCGATAAGCAGACGGCGGAACATAGTGCGCAGATCCGGATAGATGTGTAGATGATGCATGAGCAGAAATGGGCAATGAAACACGGGCGACTATTTTGCGGCAAAAGAGGCCAGCCGCAAAAGCAGTGCGTGCTTTAAGAGATAAAAAAACGTGACACTGTAACCTATTAATTGCCGAATTGCGTGTAATCGTCACCATCCGGCAATAATACGGTGATCCTATCGAAACAGCGGTTTAACCGCGACAGGAATCAACAGTTGTGATTGCCATTGCGCCAGCGTTAAGCGAGCGAGTTCACCCAGTGCACGGTAGAAAGGGTGTTCTGCTTTTTCGATAAAAACGTCAAGAAAACGTGTTGACCACGGAAAAAGGTGCCATGCCAGCAATTCTTCGCATTCTGTCTGGCGACCATTCTCCGCCAACCACGCAGCCATCAGCAGCAGTGAACCAAAATGATCTTCCGGTTCGTTTTGCTTCATTTCGAACTGAATGCCTTTCTCGCGCATCCACTGACGAAGTGCCAATGTTGAATCGCCAAACAGCACAGATTCGCGATCCAGCCAGACCGATCCCCACGGCGGAGACGGCAGTGCCCACGGGCCGACAAACAAACGCTGCCAGGCCTGGGCGTGAGTCTCTTCACTCTGTGTCTGAAAAGCCGTCACCAGCGGCGCTAATGACGCTTCTGGTAGAGGCCACTGAGTTTCCCAGCTGTCATTGGTGAGTACCGCAACCAGAGGTGCGGCTTCCGCACTCTCTGGAGCGTAATAAAACAGCGCGCCCAACACGCGCGCCGCGACAGAAAAATTATCTTGCTGTGAAAAATGGGTCATTCCTAACATCCTGAAATGTGCGGGTTGCCCCGCACCAATTTGTTAACCTGCAATAGCCATTCCTACCGTCATGTGCAGGCCATAAAAGAGCACACGCCCGATCATCTCACCGCCAAGAATGAGGATTAACCCCAGAACAAGTCCGGCAACGTGAGGTTCACGGCGACGAATGAGCGGACAAAGCCAGCATCCTAGACCTGCGCATAACAATACCACACGCCAGACCTGTAAGGAGGCGTAATCTGGTACCAGTGCGCTGGCTTGTTGTACGGATGAGTGAATAGACGCCAGAGACAAACCTTGCAGCACAATCAACCCGGCACAAGCGATCAGCGCCAGAATGCTAATGATGGCAAATGGTGTGGTATTAAATGTAACGCGGGCTGCACGTAGAATTGTGGCAGCAAGTATTGGACCGCTCAACAATACCGTCAGGAAGAAAGCCAGCGTAGTGTAACCGTTATGCCAGGTTGGCACAGTGTCGATTTGATACACGCAGGTCATCATCCAGACGAAAATGATGCCGAGCGCCATGCTGACAAGTAACCAGAGTTTCCCCAACGCTTGCGGCATTTTACCGATGACCGCCACCAGCCACCATAATCCGCCAACGGCAAAAAATATGGAACCGGCAGCAATCTCGTTACTCAGACCAGAAGCTCCGATTCTATTCAGCGAGTTAAACGCCCGCAGTGGCGATCCCAGGTGCATGACAGAGGCAATAAACCCGATGCCCATCAACAGCCAGAGGAAAAACATGCCACGAATAATGTGCTGACGGTCTGCGTTATTTTTGGCGGCGAACCAGCCAATTCCGCTAACAATCAGCGCGCCTACTACGCATTGACCCAATACGGTAAAGATAACCAGTGGCCATTCATGCCATCCATTTCCCATTTTACACTTCCTCCGGATTAGCCAGATAACCAGTGGTATCGCCGGTCGGGCGGCTGTTGGCGTTAGGTTTGATAACGATATTGGGTTTTGTGAAATGCGCGCGCGGCAGTGGCGCGACGGCAGCCAGAGTGCCGTGCTTCTGGCGCAATTCTTCAATTGGACCGAACTCAAGTGCACGCAGTGGGCAGGATTCGACACATATGGGTTGTTTCCCCTCGGCGACGCGCGAATAACAACCATCGCACTTCGTCATGTGCCCTTTTTCAGCATTGTACTGTGGCGCGCCGTACGGACAAGCCATGTGGCAGTAGCGGCAGCCGATACAAACATCTTCATCAACCACCACGAAACCATCTTCACGCTTATGCATTGCACCGCTGGGGCAGACTTTTGTACATGCGGGGTCATCGCAATGGTTACAGGAGATGGAGAGATAATAAGCGAACACGTTCTGGTGCCAGACGCCATTATCTTCCTGCCAGTCGCCGCCAGCATATTCATAAATACGGCGGAAACTGACTTCCGGGCCAAGATCTTTAAAATCTTTGCACGCCAGTTCGCAGGTTTTACAGCCAGTACAGCGGCTGGAATCGATAAAAAATCCATATTGTGTGGTCATGGGCTACTCCTTAAACCTTTTCGATCTGGACAAGATTGCTGTGCGACGGGTTTCCCTTTGCCAGCGGTGAAGGGCGGTGAGAGGTCAGAATATTGATACTGCCGCCGTGATCGACCCGGTCACCAAACATATCCGCTTTAAGCCAAGCACCTTGCCCGATGGCGGTAACGCCAGGCAGAATACGCGGAGTCACTTTTGCGGCAATCAGCATTTCTCCATTATTGTTAAATACCCGCACGGTATCGCCATGACGGATACCGCGTGCCTGAGCATCAATGGGGTTGATCCACACCTCTTGTGGGCAGGCCTGCTGTAATACATCAATATTGCCGTAACTGGAGTGGGTACGCGCTTTGTAGTGGAAGCCCGTTAACTGCAGTGGATAAGTTTTCCGCAGGGGATCGTCCCAGCCATCAAAACCTGGCGTATAAGCTGGAAGAGGATGAATAATTTCATCTTTTTTCAATTCCCAGGTATCCGCAATCTTCGCCAGTCGTTCAGAATAAATTTCGATTTTTCCCGAAGGTGTTTTCAATGGGTTTGCCTGTGGATCTACACGGAATGCGCGGAAAGCGACGTAGTGTTCTTCCGGGCATTTTTTCTTAAAGATCCCGGTCGTTTTCATCTCCTCGTAGTCGGGCATCTCAGGGTTACGTTCCTTCGTTTTCGCATGGAGATATTTGATCCATTCATGCTGACTGCGACCTTCAGTAAAGGTTTGATAAACGTCTGGTCCTAAGCGTTTGGCGACTTCACTCAGCATCCAGTAGATGGGTTTGCGTTCAAATTTTGCTGAGGTTGCGGGTTGGGCGAGGATCACATAGCCCATATTCCCGGCAGACTCATGAGAGATGAGGTCTTCTTGCTCTGTTGGCATCAGGTCGGGTAACAGGATATCGCAATACTTAGCCGAGGCAGTCATGAAGTGGTCAATGCCAACAATCATCTCGCACTTGCTGTCATCCTGAAGCACCTCATGGGTGTGATTGATGTCGCCATGTTGATTGATCAATGTGTTACTGGCGTAGCACCATAAAAACTTGATGGGGACATCCAGTTTTTCTTTTCCACGAACACCATCACGGGGCGCGGTCATTTCCGTACCATGGTCGATAGCATCTGTCCATGTAAAGACGGAAATCTGCGTTTTAACAGGATTCTCGAGCATCGGGAACCATTCTACCCCCAGATCCCAGCTACCTTCGCGTACACCTGAGTTGCCGCCGTTTATGCCGACGTTACCGGTGAGAACGGAAAGCATGGCAATAGCGCGGGACGTTTGCTCGCCGTTGGAATGTCGTTGTGGCCCCCACCCCTGACAAATATAAGCCGGTTTTGCTGAACCGATCTCTCGTGCCAACTGGATAATTTTTTCTGCCGGGATGCTGGTGATTTTTGCTGCCCATTCCGGCGTTTTAGCTATGCCGTCAGGCCCTTCGCCCAGAATATAGGCTTTATAATGCGCGTTACGTGGAGCGTTAGCTGGCAGCGTTTTTTCATCGTAACCAACACAATATTTGTCGAGAAATGGCTGATCGACCATGTTTTCAGTAATCAGTACCCAGGCAATTGCACAGGCCAGTGCGCCATCGGTGCCAGGGCGAATGGGCAGCCATTCATCTTCACGCCCGGCAGCTGTGTCGTTATAACGTGGATCGATGACGATCATGCGTGCGTTTGAACGTTCGCGGGCTTGCTCGACGTAGTAAGTGACACCACCGCCGCTCATCCGTGTTTCTGCCGGGTTATTTCCGAACATAACGACCAGTTTCGTATTGGCGATATCATCCGGGCTGTTGCCATCATTGGCACCGAACATATAACTCATTGCGGCACTGATCTGTGCGGTACTGTAGCTGCCATAGCGACTGAGAAAACCACCGCAAGAGTTCATCAGACGGTACGGGACGTTTGAGTTGGTGATGTTTCCGCCATCTACGCCTGTTCCATAGAGAACATGTACAGCCTCATTGCCGTAATCTTTTAGGATCCGCCGAAGATTATCACTGATGGTATCCAGGGCTTCGTCCCAACTTATCCGTTCAAATTTACCTTCACCGCGCTTGCCGACGCGCTTCATGGGATATTTCAACCTGTCAGGATGATTCATCCGTCGGCGGATAGAGCGCCCGCGTAAACATGCCCGAACCTGATGATTACCGTAAACGTCGTCACCTGTCGTATCAGACTCCACCCAGTACACGGTGTCATCTTTCACATGCAAACGTAACAGACAGCGGCTCCCGCAGTTAACGGTGCAGGAACTCCAGACCGCTTTCTCTTCTACCGGTGCCTGTGCCGCTCGGACCATTTGGGAAAACGGCAAAGTGAAAGCACTGCTTGCCAGCGCGAGACTGCCAAGTGCGGAGGTTTTCATCAGACTTCTACGACTGATTTCAGCCGACATGAGCGCCTCTGTGTTATGGATTTTCATCATTACTCACTTATTGCTTTTCAAACAAAATGTCATGTCAAAATTTATGGTCGTAGTGGGTTATATTTTTTCGATCTCGACCAGATTAGTGTGCTGCGGGTTTCCCTTCGCCAGTGGTGAAGGTCGCAGAGTGGTTAGCGTATTCACACAGCCGCCGTGGTCGATTTTATCGCCAGACATATTGGCCTCGTGCCAGGCTCCCTGGCCCATAGCACTAACTCCAGGGAGAATGCGTGGTGTCACTTTGGCTGGTAGCCGAACTTCGCCACGATGGTTAAACACCCGCACCATATCGCCGTTGGCAATCCCACGTTTCTGTGCATCTATAGGGTTGATCCACACTTCCTGACGGCAGGCTGCCTTCAGGACATCAATGTTGCCGTAGGTCGAGTGCGTACGGGATTTGTAATGGAAACCAAACAGTTGCAGTGGGAAGGCACTACGTTCAGGGGAGTCCCAGCCTTCAAAGGTTGAGGCATAAACCGGCAGTGGGCTTATCACTTCATCTTTTTCCAGTTCCCAGGTACGGGCAATTTCCGCCAGCTTGCTGGAATAAATTTCAATCTTACCGGAAGGCGTTTTAAGTGGAGTTGCCTCGGGGTCGTCACGAAATGCTTTGTAGGCGACAAAATGACCATTGGGATCTTTACGCTTATAGATACCCATTTTTTTTAATTCGTCGTAAGACGGTAACGCCGGATCTTTGGCAAGCATTTTGGCGTACAGATGTTGTAACCATTGTTCCTGCGTGCGACCTTCAGTGAACTTTTGATAGACGTCAGGTCCAAGACGTTTCGCGACTTCACTCAGGATCCAGTAAATTGGTTTGCGTTCGAATTTTTCGCTGGTGACAGGCTGGAGGAAAATGAGATATCCCATGTTACCGGCGTAGTCGTTAGGAATAATATCTTCCTGCTCAACGGTCATCAGGTCTGGCAGCAGAATGTCGGCATATTTTGCCGATGAGGTCATAAAGTTTTCGATGACCACAATCATTTCGCATTTCGATTCGTCCTGCAGAATTTCATGCGTTTTGTTGATGTCAGAATGCTGATTAACCAGGGTATTTCCCGCGTAGTTCCAGATGAACTTAATGGGCACATCTAGTTTATCTTTGCCCCGGACGCCGTCGCGGATTGCCGTCATTTGCGGGCCATGATCGATAGCATCTGTCCAGCTGAAGCAGGAGATTGACGTTTTGACCGGATTATCCAGCACCGGCAAGCGTTCGATGGTAATGGTGTAGGTCGATTCACGCGCACCACTATTTCCGCCGCTGATGCCGACATTGCCCGTCAAAATAGGCAACATAGCAATAGCGCGTGCCGTCAGCTCGCCGTTTGCCTGGCGTTGCGGCCCCCAGCCCTGGCAGATATAAGCGGGTTTTGCTGTGCCAATTTCACGCGCCAGTTTGATGATACGGTCTACCGGGATACCTGTAATTTGCGAAGCCCACTGCGGCGTTTTCGCTGTTTTATCATCACCTTCACCAAGAATATAGGCTTTATAGTGACCATTTTTTGGTGCATCTGCGGGTAAGGTTTTTTCGTCATAGCCGACGCAGTATTTATCGAGAAAAGGTTGATCAACGAGATTTTCGTTAATCAATACCCAGGCAATACCCGCAACCAGCGCGGCATCGGTGCCCGGGCGAATAGGAAGCCATTCATCTTCACGACCAGCAGCCGTATCGGTATATCGCGGATCGATAACAATCATTTTTGCGTTCGATTTCTCGCGTGCTTTTTCAAGAAGATAAGTGATGCCACCGCCGCTCATGCGGGTTTCAGCCGGGTTGTTACCAAACATCACGACCAGCTTGCTGTTTTCAATATCCGTGGTGCTGTTGCCATCATTACTGCCGTAGGTGTAGGGCATGGCACAGGAAATTTGCGCAGTGCTGTAGGAGCCATACTGATTTAGTGAACCGCCGTAGCAGTTCATCAGGCGTTTGACCGCCGAGGCTGATGGAGAAGAGCGGGTCATATTGCCGCCAACAATCCCCGAAGAGTACTGAATATATACAGCCTCATTGCCATATTGTTTGACGGTTTTTTTCAGGCTACTGGCGATAGTATCCAGGGCTTCATCCCAGCTAATCCGTTCGAATTTGCCTTCGCCGCGTTTGCCCACGCGTTTCATTGGGTAATTCAGGCGATCGGGATGATTAATACGCCGACGGATGGAGCGACCGCGCAAACAGGCGCGTACCTGATGGTTGCCATACTCGTCGCTGCCGGTGTTGTCAGTTTCCACCCAGGTCACTTCATTATCTTTAACATGCAGACGAAGTGCACAGCGGCTACCACAGTTGACGGAACAGGCACCCCAGACCACTTTTTCGTTGGCCTGTTGTACCGCTGCTTCTGCACTGCGCAGGGTAAACGGCAAAGAAAAACCGCCTGCAGCCAGCGCCAGAGAACCTATCGCGGTAGATTTAACGAGTGTTCTGCGGCTGATGCCCACCATTTGTTCATTTTTGGACATAACTCACTCCCTGTTCTTTATCGTTATATAAATGTTTATATATTGAATATTTAGCGCGCTAACAATAGAGAGAGTCTACCCATTTGGGGTTAATAATTATTAATCCATATCAATAGAAGGGTATGAGTATTAAGGTGGGATTATGTTGTATGTTCAAATCGCCGGATGTGCCGTATCCGGCGTTCAGTCGATAATGTGTTACTGCGGTTCAGCAGGCGCGTTATCCTGGGTAGACTGCGCGGGAGCAGAGACGTTACCGCTGGTGGTACGGGTGTAGAGAATTTTATGCGTATCATTAGCGCAATGCCCGACGACCTGGGAATCAGGCTGATCAACCTGGTCATTGGGTACAATACTTAACGTGAAGCTGCTTTCGGGTACGCCATTATTGATAATGCGCTGTGATATATCGCTCTGTATGCGCTCACAGGATCCCGGCGCGGCGAGTACCGCGGGTGAGGCGAGGGCGAGCAGAAGCGCGGCACAGCAGGTTGAGAGTTTCATCATAAGCTCCTTACGCGAAGATAACTTCTTTAAGCATAGCATTTAACGTGTAAAGTACTGTATTTGCTACTATGATTGAGAATCATCTCTACTCTCAGGTGACTGTTGTGAAATACAAATTACTGCCATGCTTACTCGCGATATTACTCACAGGATGTGACCGCACAGAGGTAACACTTTCATTTACCCCGGAGATGGCCAGTTTCTCTAATGAATTCGATTTTGATCCGCTGCGTGGTCCCGTAAAAGATTTCACTCAGACATTAATGGATGAGCAAGGTGAAGTGACGAAACGTGTTTCGGGGACTTTGTCGGAAGAAGGCTGTTTTGATTCTCTCGAATTACTGGATCTGGAAAATAATACCGTGGTTGCCCTGGTACTGGACGCCAATTATTACCGTGATGCCGAGACGCTGGAGAAAAGAGTTCGTTTGCAGGGAAAATGCCAGCTAGCAGAATTACCTTCTGCCGGGGTGAGTTGGGAAACCGATGATAATGGTTTCGTGATTAAAGCCAGCAGCAAACAGATGCAGATGGAATATCGCTATGATGATCAGGGGTATCCGCTGGGTAAAACCACGAAAAGTAACGATAAAACATTATCTGTCAGCGCCACGCCATCAACGGACCCGATCAAAAAATTAGATTACACAGCGGTTACTTTACTGAATAATCAACGGGTTGGAAATGTAAAACAGAGCTGTGAATATGACAATCACGCCAATCCGGTGGACTGTCAGCTAATCATTGTTGATGAAGGAGTAAAACCCGCCGTCGAACGGGTTTACACCATCAAAAATACGATCGATTATTATTAATACTATTGTGCGGTCGGCTTCAGGAGAGTCTGACCCGGTGTTTTGTGCTCAGCCAGATACTGATGCTGGAATATACACATGCGAATGGCATTACGATATTGACCATTAATAAAGAACTCATGCATCAATTCACCTTCAACCGTAAAGCCAAGCTTGCGGTAAATGTGAATCGCTTTTTCATTCTCTTTATCAACGATCAGATACAGCTTATAGAGATTGAGAACGGTGAAGCCATAGTCCATTGCTAATTTGGCGGCACGGGTTGCCAGACCTTTCCCCTGATACTCCGGGGAGATAATTATCTGAAATTCTGCGCGGCGATGAACATGGTTAATTTCCACCAGCTCCACCAGACCGGCTTTTTCGCCGTCACATTCCACCACAAAGCGCCGTTCGCTCTGATCGTGAATATGCTTATCATACAGATCAGAGAGTTCAACAAAGGCTTCGTAGGGTTCCTCAAACCAGTAACGCATCACACTGGCGTTATTGTCGAGTTGATGTACATAGCGTAAATCTTCACGCTCCAGCGGGCGTAGCTTAACACTGTGGGCGCTTGGCATAACGTGTCCTTACATTCCTTAAATCAATAACAGGTTAGGGGATAATAACGCGGCCAGTTCGACGGTCCAGGCAGCGCAAAGTATTTGGCTCCCAGTAGGCATTGATGTTGGCGCTTTGCTCACATTTATCGCGGTTATCAAAAGCAGCGTCGGCTTTATCCCACTCTTTTTCAGTGCGTTTATTCACTTTCTGGCGCAGATTACGCGTGTCATTCCATTGCTCTTTTTCCATAGCGGCGCGCTGGCGGCTTTGTGCTGGGTGCTGTTTGGGTTTTGGAACATGATCTTCATCGCGGCGATGTTTGCCGTCGGGTATTTCGTCGGCGCGTGCGACCATAAGGCGGAGCTGTTCAAGCGCATCGTGGATCGCTTCGTTCCCAAGAAGGGCGAGTAAGCCCCGGGCGGGGAGACCCGCCCTTTTATGCGAAACTGCGACAAAAGAAATGGAGTGTTGAATCGAATGGCGCGTTCATTGGCCAGACGGGCTGCCATGCAGCTTCTGTACGAACGCCTGTCAGGCGGCGAGGCGGATCAGGAATCCCTGGATATGGTATACGAGCAGTTGTCCGAAGAAGGGGAAAAGCCTCAGCGCGTGAACCCGGGCCCGGAGGATCGGGCCTATATTGACGATGTGCTGCAGGGTGTTCAGACCTATCAGCAGGAGCTGGACGACCAGATCGCCAGCCATTCCACCGGCGAATGGACCATCAGCCGGGTACCTCATGTGGATCTGAGCATTCTCCGCCTTGCGGCCTACGAGATGCTCCACCGCAGCGACGTTCCCGACAATGTGGCCATCAGCGAGGCGATGGAGCTGGCCTCCCGGTACAGCGAGCCCCGCAGCAGCCGCTACATCAACGGCGTGCTGGGTGCCATGGAACGCGACAAGCAGGAAGGCTGATCTCCATGGACGCAGTATTGGGTCTGGATACCAGCTGTTATACCACTTCCGCCGCCGCGGTGGACGCGCAGGGAAAGGTGATCGCCTTTTCCCGCCTGCTGCTCCCCGTGGAGGCGGGCCAGCGCGGCCTTCGCCAAAGCGAGGCCGTTTTTGCGCATGTAAGGCAGCTGCCCCGGGTGATGGAAAGCCTGATGACAGAATTGCCGCCGGAAGCGACGATTCGCGCCGTCTGCGCGTCCTCCAAGCCCCGGGATGAGGCGGACAGCTATATGCCCGTGTTTCAGACCGGTTGCGGTTACGGACGGGGGATCGCCGCAGCGCTGCGGGTCCCGTTTTTTGAAACGACCCATCAGCAGGGGCATATCGCCGCAGGATGCATCGGCCTTCCGCCGCTGAACGAGCGCTTTCTGGCGCTGCATTTGAGCGGCGGCACCACGGAACTGCTGCTGTGCGAAAACGGCCGACTGCGGCTGGTAGGCGGTTCGCTGGATCTTCACGCCGGGCAGATGGTGGACCGGGTGGGCGTTCGGCTGGGATTGCGTTTCCCGGCAGGGCCGGAGCTGGAAAAGCTGGCCATGGCCTGTGCGGATCCCACCGAAGCCCTGCTGCCTGCTTCGCTGGAAAAGGACGCCTGTTACTGTCACCTTTCCGGGGCGGAGACCCGGGCGGCACAGCTATGGGAAAAGCAGGTTTGTACCCCGGAGAGGATCGCTGCCGAAACCTTCGATCTGCTGGCCCGGACGGTCAGCCGGATGCTGGCGGCGGGCTGCAAGCGGTATCAGGTGCGGCAGGCGCTGGTGGTAGGCGGCGTGGCGTCTTCAAAGCTGCTGCGCGGACTTTTGCAGCAGCGGCTGAATAAGCTCCGTTCGCCGGTGGAGGTTTTCTTCGGAGCCCCCCGCTACAGTGCGGATAACGCCGCCGGGGTAGCGGAGCTTGGGCTGGAACAATACCGGCAGTGGAAGGAACACCACGCCTGAAACAGGCGCTTGATTCGAAAACAGGGAGGGACGGGCAATGACGGCGAAGATTCTGGACGGCGCGGCAATGGCGCTGGAGGTCGAAAAAGAACTGAAACAGCGGGTGGACGCGCTTCGGGAGAAAAACGTCGTGCCCGGCCTGTGCGTGATTCTGGTGGGCAGTGATCCTGCCAGCCAGACCTATGTAGCCAACAAGGAAAAAGCCTGCGCTCGGCTGGGGATACATTCCCGAACCGTTCGCATGGGGGAGGAGACTACCCAGGCGGAGCTGGAAGCCGAGATCGAAAAAGCCAATCATGACGAAAGCATTCACGGCATTCTGGTGCAGCTGCCCCTGCCCGCTCATCTGGACGAGCATCGGGCGCTGGCGCTCATCCGCCCGGAAAAGGACGTGGATGGCTTCCATGCGGTGAACATGGGTCGTCTGGCTCGGGGAGAGGATTGCGTGGCGGCCTGTACGCCCAAGGGAGCGCTGCATATGCTCAAGGCGGCGGGCGTGCCCATCGCGGGCAAAAACGCCGTGGTCATCGGCCGCAGCAACATCGTCGGCAAGCCCATGGCGCTGCTGCTGCTTCAGGAAAACGCCACCGTCACCATCTGCCACAGCCGCACGGAAGATTTGGCGGAGCACACACGCCGGGCGGATATTCTGGTGGCGGCGGTGGGCAAGCCCCGGTTCGTGACCGCCGATATGGTCAAGGAAGGCGCGGCGGTGCTGGACGTGGGCATCAACCGGGTGAACGGAAAGCTTTGCGGCGACGTGGATTTTGAGCACGTGAAGGAAAAAGCCGGATGGATCTCGCCCGTGCCCGGCGGCGTGGGCAAAATGACCATCGCCATGCTGATGGAAAACACGGTGTCCGCGGCGGAAAAGGCGGCGTTATGACCAGCGAACGGATGACCCTGAGCGTTGCTCAGCTGAACGAATACGTCCGCCGGACGCTGGCGTCGGACGCGATGCTGAAAAATATCTGCATCACGGGCGAGATCAGCAATTTCAAGCGTCATGTGTCGGGGCACTGGTATTTCACTCTGAAGGACGAAGAAGCGGCCATCAACTGCGTCATGTTCCGTCAGGCGGCTCAGACGGTGCGCTTTCAGCCGGAAAACGGCATGAGCGTGCGGCTGACGGGCAGTGTGAGCCTGTATGTGAAGACCGGCTCCTACCAGTTTTACGGCGAACGGATGGAGCAGGAAGGGTTGGGCGAGCTGTATCTGCGCTTCGAGCGGCTGAAACAGAAGCTGCTGGCCGAGGGGCTGTTCGACCCGGCGATGAAAAAGCCCCTGCCCCTGCTGCCCCGGGGCGTTGGCATCGTCACCAGTTCCACGGGCGCGGTGGTGCACGATATCTGCACCGTTACGTGGCGCAGAAACCCGGCCATGCCGCTGTATCTCTGCCCAGTGAAGGTGCAGGGCGAGGGGGCGGCCAGGGAGATTGCCGCGGCCATTCGCCGGCTGGATCGGATGCCGGAGGCAGAGGTGCTGATCGTGGGCCGGGGCGGCGGCAGCATGGAGGACTTATGGCCCTTCAACGAGGAGATCGTGGCCCGGGCGATCGCAGCGTGTCGAACGCCGGTGGTCAGCGCCGTAGGCCATGAAACGGATTTTACCATTGCGGATTTTGCGGCGGATGTGCGGGCCGCTACGCCCTCGGCGGCGGCGGAACTGTGCGTGCAGCCGAGGGTGGCCCTGCTGGACGAGATCGACCAGCAGGCGGAACGAATGGAGCGCTGCCTGACGCTGGCTTTCAGTGATGCGGAAGCGCGGCTGAAACAGGCGGAGACCCGCTTGAAGGCTCGGGAGCCGGAACAGCTTTTGAGCCGGTATGGCCTACGGCTGGAAAACGTTCGGCAAAGGCTGGACAGCGCCGCATCCCAGCGATTGCAGCAGACGGAAGCGCGGCTCCGTCATGCGGAGACACGGCTTCGTTCTTCCGGGCCGCAGGAGACCCTGCGCCGGGGCTACGCCGTGGCGTTGAAGGACGGTCGTCTGCTGAAAAGTACCGCCGACGCGGCGGCGGGCGATGCTGTGCGGCTGATGCTGCAGGACGGCAGTCTGCTGACCCGGGTAGAGACGGTGGAAACCGAACGTTGAACCCATGGAAAGGACGGTAAGAATATGCCCGCGAGAACGGTCAAGAAAACGGCTTCTTTTGAGGAAGAACTGCAAAAGCTGGAAGTGATGGCCACCCAGATGGAGCAGTCCGAGCTGCCCTTGGAGGAGCTGATGAAGCTCTACGAGCAGGGCGTGGCCCTGACCGCCGAACTGAAAAAAAGACTGGAAGGGATGCAGGCCACGCTGAAGGAGATTCGCGTAAGCGCAGCCGACGAAGCGGCCGATCAGCCTATGGAGGGGCAGATCAGCATGAGCGAGCTGGAAGGGAGCGGCAGAGCATGAACGCCTACTTTGACGCGGTTCAGACGGCGCTGGAAAACTACGGTCTGCTGCTGCCCGACCCGGGCCGGCCGGTGACGGAACCGGCGCAGGAAGCCCCCGCCGAGGGCGAGGTGCCCCAGCCCCTGCGCAGTGCCATGCGCTACAGTCTGCTGCTGCCGGGCAAACGCATCCGCCCGGTGCTGCTGCTGGCGGCGTATCACCTGCTGCGGGACGACTGGCAGGAGGCCGTGCCCTTCGCCTGTGCGCTGGAAATGATCCACACCTATTCCCTGATCCACGACGATCTGCCCGCCATGGACGACGACGCCCTTCGCCGGGGAAAGCCCACCAATCATCGGGTGTACGGCGAAGCCATGGCCATTCTGGCCGGGGACGGTCTGCTGAACCTGGCTTATGAGACCATGCTGGACGCGCCGCTGACGCAGAAAGCGCCGGAACGGGCGCTGCCCGCTATTCGAGAGATCGCGGAGCGGGCAGGCGTTCGGGGCATGGTGGCCGGTCAGGTGCTGGATGTGACCATGGAGGGGCAGCCGCCCCGAAAGGACATCGTCCGCTACATCCACCTGCACAAGACCGCCGACCTGCTGACCGCGCCGCTGACCGCCGGTCTGATGCTGGCCGGGGCGGACGAAGCCCAACTGGAATTGGGCCGCCGTTATGGCCGGGGACTGGGGCTGGCATTCCAGATCGAGGACGACCTGCTGGATCTGGAAGGAGACGTCAAGCTGCTGGGCAAGGATGTGGGCATGGACGCCCAGCGGGGCAAGATGACCTGGCCCGCTGTGGCGGGCGTGGAACAGGCTCACCAGGACGCGAGACAGGCTGTCGAGGATGCTGCCGCCGCCATGGAGTCCTTCGGAGAACGCGGGAAATTCCTGACCGAACTGGCCCGGCAGACCCTGACCCGCAGCGTTTGACAGGCGGAAGGAGGAGCGCCTATGCACTCGATTTTAGGCTTGGGAGCCAATCACGTGCTGTTCGCCGCGCTGATTAGCTGGTTCGTGGCGCAGGCATTGAAGATTCCGATTTATCATCATGTGGAGCATGTGTGGGATTTTTCCCGCTTTCACGGTTCGGGCGGTATGCCCAGTTCTCATTCGGCCATGGTGACGGGCACGGCGGTCATGATTGGCGGCCTGTACGGCTTTGACAGCGGGCTGTTCGCCCTGAGCGTGGTGGTGGCCATGATCGTCATGTACGACGCGGCGGGCGTCCGCCGGGAGACCGGCACGCAGGCCACCGTCATCAATCAGATCTTGAAAGACATGCTGCTGAACGGGAAAAAGATTTCCGACGAGGAACTGAAGGAACTGGTAGGGCATACGCCGCTGGAGGTGGCCGGGGGAGCCTTGACAGGGCTTCTGGTCGCCGTGATTTACTTGCTGATTTTATTTGCTTAAAAGGCATTACACAGGAGGGAATACTATGGATCACTTTATGGAAGAAGTCGTGGTTAAGCACAATCGTACCTTTGATGACATCCTCTACGTGCTGTCCTGGATCATGCTGGTGATTTTCGGCCTGTTCGGGCTGCTGATGCTGCAGTCCCTGATGTATCAGTTCAGCGTGCCCGCGCTGATCGAGACGGTGATCTTCATCGGCGGCGCGGTGCTGCTGTTCCTGTTTAAGGATCGGCTGAAAACGGAATACGAGTACACTTTCACCAACGGCGATCTGGACTTTGCTCAGGTGTTCAACAATCAGAAGCGCAAGGCGCTGGGCACCATGCGGGTGAAGAATGTGGAAGCCTTCGGTCCCGTGGATTCCAACGAGTTCCGCAAGCTCATCAACATGCCCGGCATCAATCGGAAAAACTGGTTCCTGAACCGGGGAGCCAAGCTGTACTACTTCTACTATCAGAAGGAAAACAACCGCACCATCATCGTTCTGGAGCCCTCCGAGGAGCTGGTAGGCATGATCCGCAAGTATCTGCCGCCTACCGCCTGGCGGGCCTGATCTTCTGAAAAAGAGGCGCGAACGACATGGTTTATCTGGATAACAGCGCGACCACGCGGCCCAGTCAGGCAGTGCGGGACGCGATGGTTCATTCCATGGAAGAAGTTTATTTCAACCCGTCCGCCCTGTACGGCCCCGCCATGCAGGCGGAAAAGGAACTGACCGTCGCCCGGAAGGCGCTGGCGGACCGGCTGGGCGTTCCGGCTAAGAATGTGATCTTCACCTCCGGGGGAACGGAAAGCGATAATCTGGCTATTCTGGGCCACTTGCAGACCCTGCGGGGCAAGGGCGAGGTGCTCTACACCGCCGCTGAACATGCGGCGGTAAAGAACGCCTGCCGGGAGGCGGAAGCCCGTTTCGGTTGCAAGGCCGTCGAAATTCCCCTGACCCGGGAAGGCTCGGTGGATCTGGAAGCGCTGGAAGGAATGCTTTCGGAAAACACGGCCATGATCTGCGTGATGCAGGTCTGCAACGAGACGGGCGTGATCATGCCCATTGCGGAGATCGCTGCGCTGCGCGACCGGCTGGCCCCCAAGGCCGTCCTTCACGTGGACGGGGTGCAGGGCTTCATGCGTCTGCCCTTCTCGCTGAAAAAGCTGGGCGTGCAGTCCTATGCTTTGAGCGGACATAAAATTCACGGCCCTAAGGGCGTGGGCGCGCTGGTCTGGCAGGATGGCTTCCGTTTCCGGCCCCAGATCGTGGGCGGCGGACAGCAGGATGATTTGCGCAGCGGCACGGAAAATACCTGCGGCATTGCCGGTCTGCGGGCGGCGGTGGAGACGTACCCTGCAGACGGCTACGAGCATATGCTGCAAATGAAGCGGCTGCTGGTCAGCCTGCTTCGGGAAAAGCTGCCGGAGACCACCGTGGTGGGCTTCCCGGCGGAGGATGACCGCAGCGCAGGTCACGTGCTGAGTGTGGCATTCCCGCCGGTTCGGGCGGAGACGCTGCTGCATGCGCTGGAGGGCGACGGCATTTACGTGGGCACCGGCTCGGCCTGCTCGTCCAAAAAAGGCAAGCATTCGGCGGTGCTGACCGCCATGAAAACCCCAAACGCCGTGATGGACGGGGCTATCCGCATCAGCCTTTGCCCGGAAAATACGGAAGAGGAAATGCGCTTTACAGCGGAAAAGATCAAAGAGCATGTGGAGCTGCTGCGCCGCTTTGCGCGCCGCTGAGCCGGAACGGGGAAGAATTCGGAAGGAGAAAAACAACGTGCGGGAGTTATTGCAGGTTCGCTTCGGCGAGATTCATCTGAAAGGCCAGAACCGTCCCTATTTCATGCGGATGCTGGTGGAGCGCGTCCGGGAGGCGGTGAAAGACGTGCAGGGCCATGTGTGGCTCAATGACAGCCGGGTGTACGTCAGCGATATGACGGACATGGACGAGGCCATCCGCCGGGTGACGAAGGTCTTCGGCGTACACAGCGTCTGCCGGGCCGTGGAAGTGGACAAAAACGACTTCGAAGCGGTCTGCGCCGAAGGGCTGAAGCTGCTGGAAAACCATCACGGCACCTTCAAGGTCAACGCCCGCCGCAGCGATAAGCGTTATCCCATGGACTCCATGACCATCAATATGGAAATGGGCGGCTATATTCTGGAGCGCCGCCCCGACCTGAAGGTGGATGTAAAGAACCCTGACGTGACCCTGTCGGTGGAGATTCGGGACAACGCCTATCTGTACACCCATCCCATCATGGCGGTGGGCGGTATGCCCGTAGGCACCAGCGGACGAGCCACGCTGCTTCTGTCCGGCGGTATCGACAGCCCGGTGGCGGGCTGGATGATCGCCAAGCGCGGCGTGACCGTCAGCGCGGTGCACTTTTACTCCTATCCTTACACCAGCGAACGGGCCAAGGAAAAAGTGTTGGATCTGGCGCGAATCCTGTCCGAGAGCCTGTGCGGCATCCGGGTGCATGTGGTGCCCTTTACGGACATTCAGATGCAGATCCACGAAAAGTGCCACGAGGATTACACGACTATCATCATGCGGCGCTACATGATGCGCATTGCCGAAGCCATTGCGAAGAAAGAACACGCGCAGGGGCTGATCACCGGCGAGAGCATCGGTCAGGTAGCCAGCCAGACCATATACGCCCTCTGCTGCACCGACGAGGTGGTGGATATGCCTGTGTTCCGGCCACTGATCGGCTTTGATAAGCAGGAGATCATCGACATCGCGGAGAAGATTGGCACTATGGAAACGTCTTCCTTGCCCTTTGAGGACTGCTGCACTGTCTTTACGCCCCGGCACCCTGCCACCAAGCCCAAGATGGAGATCATTCTGGACGGCGAGAGCAAGCTGGACAGCGAAGCGCTGATTCAGGCGGCCATTGACAACGAAGAAGTGTTCGAGCTATAAGTCAGAAGCTCCCGCCAAAAAAACAGGCCAGCAGCGCGCCGGGCAGGCCCAGAAGGCCGGTCAACGCCGAAGCGGCGGGGCCCGTAGGGATAGAAATTCCCATGGGAAGGAAGATTCGGCTCAGCAGGAAGCATAGAATGATGCCAAGGAACAGCCGCTCCACCAGAAGAAGCAGCCCTCTGCGCGGGGTGGAGCGGAGGCTCCAGAACCACAAAGCGGCCAAAATCAGGGTAAAAACGCCGAGGATCCACAGACGGACGGCCATGGACGCACGCCTCCTGTCAGTCAGAGAATGGTACAGGCTATGCCCGGCTGGCTGGGAAGATGCGGAAACCCCTGCTTTTTTGGCCAGAACTACCGAAATATGAAAGAATTGTCAAAATCCCTTGCGATTCCCGAACATTTCCTGTATAATGCCCGTGGGATAAATTTTGTCATGCGGGACGAAATTTGTCCCGACACAATGCTTGGGAAAAGGTGGCGAGAGGACGATGCAGGATAATTATTTTACCCTGATTGAACGGCTCGCCCCCGACTTGGCGCAGGAGATCGAGCGCCGGGCGCTGGTGCTGGAACGCATTGGCGCGCTGCAGCCTGTGGGCCGCCGCCAGCTGGCGGCAAGGCTGAACCTGCCGGAGCGGGAAGTCCGCACGGTGGCGACGCTGCTCAAGGAGCACGGGCTGGTCAGTCTGGACGCCGCCGGAATGAGCCTGACGCAGGAAGCCAGCGACATTCTCCCCATGGCGCGGCTGTTCAGCCGGGAGCTGCGGGGCCTGACCAAGCTGGAGACCGCGCTTTCCGCTCGCTGGAACGGCACGAAGGTCTGCGTGGTTCCCGGGGATGCGGATCAGGACGAACATGTGCTTCACGAAGTGGGGCGCTCAGCGGCCGCGCGGCTGCGGAGCTTCCTGCAGAGCGGCTCCACGCTGGCAGTGACCGGCGGCACGACCATCGGTCAGGTGGCGGCGACGCTGCCCGGCGGTACGCCCATGAACGTCATGGTGGTTCCTGCCCGGGGCGGTATTGGCCGCTCGCTGGAAACGCAGGCCAACACCATCGCCTGCGAGATCGCCCGGCGGCTGGGCGGTCATCACCGTATGATGCATCTGCCTGACCTGCTGGATGAGCAGGCCCTGAACGAGATGCGCAAGCTCAAGGAAATCGACGAAACGCTGGCGCTGCTGGAACGGGCCGACGTAGTGCTGCACGGCATCGGCCGGGCAGACGAAATGGCCCGCAAGCGGCAGCTTCCTCCCGCCGTGGAGGCGGAGGTGCTCAAACGGGGCGCGGTGTCCGAGGCCTACGGCTGCTATTTCGACCGAAACGGTAAAATGGTGTGCTCTGCCTCCACCGTGGCTCACGATCTGGGCAAGCTGAAACCCGACTGCGCGTGGATCGCCGTAGCGGCGGGCACGGGCAAGGCGGAGGCCATCGACGGGGCTATGCGGGCGAAGCCCCATCGGATGCTGGTAACGGACGAGGGCGCGGCCAAGGCGATTCTGGCGCTGCCCGAAAAGGAATGTTTGCACGCCTGAAAAACGGCTTTGCAATAGAAATTTTCATCTGCTAAGGAGTGTTGGTTATGGCGAAGAAGACCATTGAAGACATTCAGGTCAACGGAAAAAAGGTACTGGTACGCTGTGATTTCAACGTGCCCATGGACGAAAACAAAGTGATCACCGATGAGAACCGCCTCCGCGGCGCGCTTCCCACCATTCAGTATCTGATCAAGAATGGCGCGAAAGTCATTCTGTGCTCTCACCTGGGCCGTCCCAAGGGAGAGTTCAACATGAAGTATTCTCTGCGCCCCGTCGCCGAGCGTCTGAGCCAGCTGCTGGGTCAGGAAGTGAAGATGGCGGAAGACGTGATCGGCGAATCCGCCCACAAGCTGGCCTCCGAACTGAAGGACGGCGAAGTGATGCTGCTGGAGAACGTCCGCTTCCATAAGGAAGAGGAAAAGAACGACCCCGAATTCGCCAAGGAACTGGCTTCTCTGGCGGAAGTGTATGTGAACGACGCATTCGGCACCGCTCACCGCGCTCATGCGTCCACCGAAGGTGTGGCGCACCTGCTGCATCCCGCCGTTGCCGGTTATCTGATCGGCAAGGAACTGAGCATCATGGGCAAGGCGCTGGAAGACCCGGCTCGTCCCTTTGTGGCGGTTTTGGGCGGCGCGAAGGTGGCCGACAAGATCGGCGTTATCAACAACCTGCTGGATAAGGTGGATACCCTGATCATCGGTGGCGGCATGAGCTACACCTTCCAGAAGGCGCTGGGCGGCCGCATCGGCAACAGCATCGTGGCCGAAGACAAGATCGATCTGGTCAAGGGCATGATGGAGAAGGCCAAGGAAAAGGGCGTCAAGCTGATGCTGCCCGTGGATAACCTGGCTGCCGACAGCTTCTCCAACGACGCGATGTGCATCACCGTGCACAGCAAGGAAATTCCCGACGGCTTCGAGGGCATGGATATCGGCCCCGACACTCGCGTGCTGTTCAGCTACGAGGTGGAGAACGCCGGCACCGTTGTGTGGAACGGCCCCATGGGCGTGTTCGAGTTTGAGAACTTTGCCGAGGGCACCCGCTGCATCGCCAAGGCCATGAGCGAGTGCAAGGGCGTGACCATCGTCGGCGGCGGCGACAGCGCGGCGGCTGTGGAGCAGATGGGCTTTGCCGATAAGGTGACCCACGTGTCCACCGGCGGCGGCGCCAGCCTGGAGTTCCTGGAAGGCAAGACCCTTCCCGGCGTTGCGGCTCTGGACGACAAATAAGCTGCTTTTGGGGCTGCGGTATCGCCGCAGCCCCTTTTTTCTTGCATTTTTGATAAGAATCATTTGCAAACAGGCCCCTATCGTGGTATTCTAACAGATGGGAAAAAGCGCCTTGCGCCCTTTCCCACCAAGAGTCCAACAAATCAATGGAAGGAAGAAATTCGTTATGCGCAAGCCGATTATTGCCGGTAACTGGAAGATGAACAAGACCCCCGAGGAAGCCAAAGAGCTGGTTTCCGCTCTGATTCCGCTGGTCAAGGACGCGGACTGCGACGTGGTGGTGTGCGTTCCCGCCGCTGACTACACCGTGGTGGCTGAGACCATCAAGGGCACCAACATCAGGCTGGGCGCGCAGAACGTCCATTTTGCCAAGAGCGGCGCTTACACCGGCGAATTGAGCGCGGATATGCTCAAGGCCTGCGGCGTGGAATATGTGGTCATCGGCCACAGCGAGCGTCGTCAGTATTTCGGTGAGACGGACAAGACCGTCAACCTGCGCACCCGCGCCGCCGTGGAAGCGGGCCTGAAGCCTATCGTCTGCGTGGGCGAACTGAAGGACGAGCGGGAAGCCGGCTACACCGATATCATCGTGGAATATCAGACGCTGATGGCTCTCCACGGCCTGACCGCCGAGGAAGTCAAGGGCGTTGTGATCGCCTATGAACCCGTTTGGGCGATCGGCACCGGCCTGACCGCTACCGACGAACAGGCCAACGAGACCATCGGCGCCATCCGCAAGGCCATCGAGCGTCAGTATGGCAAGGAAGTCTCCGATGCTGTCCGCATCCAGTACGGCGGAAGTATGAATCCCAAGAACGTGAAGGGCTTGATGGCTCAGCCAGAGATCGACGGCGGCCTGATCGGCGGCGCGTCCCTGAAGGCTCCCGATTTCTCTCAGGTGGTTCTGTATAACAAGTAAGGGGGACGTTGGGGCACTGCCCCAAACCCCGGCAGGAGGCAGTGCCTCCTGCACCTCCACACTGGCCGCGCATTGCGCGGCCAGAAGTGGGTCAGGCTATCAGAAAAGCAGCGAGCGGCGGCTGGATAGAACAGTCGATACCGCCCGTAAATCGGTACAGGGCATAGTCCCGCCCATACGGTGAGAACTGGTCTCGGCGGCCAACGCCGCGCCCACAAGTGGGTGTGGGGTGAAACCCTGCTCATGCGGCGAGTGCTGGTCTCGGCGGCCAGCAATGCTCGCAAATGGGTGCAGGGCAAAGCCCTGCTGGAAAGGAATGATTTTATGGATAAGACCATGACGGCTTTGATTATTATGGATGGCTTCGGCATCAATCCGGCTCATGAGGGCAATGCGATCTATCAGCAGGGCACGCCTCATCTGGACGCGCTGAAGGCCAAGTACCCCTATACCCAACTGGGCGCCAGCGGCATGGACGTGGGTCTGCCGGACGGCCAGATGGGCAATAGTGAAGTGGGCCACCTGAATATGGGCGCTGGCCGTATCGTGTATCAGGAATTGACCCGTATCACCAAGGATATTCAGGACGGCGAGTTTTTTAAGAAAGCGCCCCTGATCCATGCCCTGGATACCGCCAAGGAGACCGGCAAGGCCGTTCACCTGATGGGTCTGCTGAGCGACGGCGGCGTGCATAGCCACAATACCCACCTGTATGCTCTGCTGGAAATGTGCAAGCAGCGCGGCGTGAAGGACGTGTATGTCCATTGCTTCATGGATGGACGCGACGTGCCCCCCACCAGCGGCATCGAGTACGTGAAGGAACTGGAAGCCAAAATCAAGGAAATCGGCGTGGGCAAGATCGCCACCGTCGAGGGCCGCTATTGGGCCATGGACCGCGATAACCTGTGGGATCGGGTGCAGAAGGCCTATGACGCCATGGTGCTGGGCGAGGGTGTGACCGCCGAGAACGCCGAGCAGGCCGTGGAACAGAGCTACGCCAAGGAAGAAACCGACGAGTTCATCAAGCCCACCGTCATCATGGAAAACGGCAAGCCCGTGGCCACCATCGGCGAGGGCGACAGCGTGATTTTCTATAACTTCCGCCCCGACCGCGCCCGCCAGCTGACCCGCACCTTCATCATGCCCGATTTCGACGGCTTCAAGCGCGGCAAGGGCTATTTCCACGTCAACTTCGTCTCCATGACCCAGTATGACGAGACCTTCACCGGCCTGGAAGTGGTCAATCCCCCGGAAGAACTGACCAACACTCTGGGCGAATATCTGGCCAAGAATGGCAAGACCCAGCTGCGTATTGCCGAGACTCAGAAGTACGCGCACGTGACCTTCTTCTTCAACGGCGGCGTGGAGAAGCCCAACGAGGGCGAGGATCGGGTGCTGATCCCCTCCTCCAAGGTGGCGACCTTCGACCTGAAGCCTGAAATGTCCGCCTACGAGGTGACGGAAAAGGCCATCGAGTGCATCAACGAGAAGAAGTATGACGTGATGATCCTGAACTTCGCCAACTGCGACATGGTGGGTCATACCGGCGTGATGAAGGCCGCTGAAAAAGCCGTGGAGACCGTGGATATCTGCGTGGACAAGGTGGTCAGCGCCATTCTGGCCAACGGCGGACGCGCTTTCGTGACTGCCGACCACGGCAACGCCGATCAGATGATCGACCCCAAGACTGGCGAGCCCTTCACCGCTCATACCACCAACCCCGTGCCCTTCATTGCGGTGGGCCCGGAGATGATCGGCCGCAAGCTCCGCACCGGCGGACGGCTGGCGGACATCGCCCCCACCATGCTGGAAAGCATGGGCATGGCGATCCCTGCCGAAATGACCGGCAAGAGCCTACTGGAAAAGTAAGCCGCAGAATCAAGGAGCGCTCCCCATATGGGGAACGCTCCTTTCAGTGTGTCAAAAAAGTGGAGGTGCAGGAGGCACTGCCTCCTGCCGGGGTTTTAGGGGCAGAGCCCCTAAGCCTTATGCCGCAGCATTCTTCCTGCGAACCAGCGAAGCACTGTTCGCGGACGCAGGCGGTCGATCAAAGGTTTTTCGACAGTCTGCAAGGAGCGCTTCCCATATGGGAAGTGCTCCTTTTTGCATATCACAAAGTCATCATTGATTTCTGTGGATTCTTTCTAAAGAAAGACGAATCGTTTTCAGGTCGAAGGCCATTCCAAGCAGCACCATCATGATGGATACGAAAAGAAAACCACCGCAAATGAATGCAACAAGGGTTAAAAAGCCGGATATTTGAAAAGTAGCATCAGAAGAATTGAAAAGGGGAACGGCAGCAATCACTCCGCCAACAACAATAACAAAGAAGCCAAACCACGCAAAAAATTTTAGACCGTAAATCCAGCCAAAAGAAGAACCTTCTTTTGAAGTCGGGATATCGAACATTTCGGGACTGGTCGAATAAGGTTTTGAAGTACGGGTTCTTCTAGGAATAGGGCTGTTCCTCCCTTCACGGTCGCTGGGAACCAGCTCGCAATGACAATTCGGACAATAGCAGATAGAATTTCCGTTAGGGTGAGAGTACCGCTGATTGCAGTTGGGGCAGACATATATGCTTTGATTTTCCATAGAAACAACACTCCGATGTCAGATGATTCAATCAGTAATGATAGAAAAATCCCGACGAAAAGTCAAAAAAACCCCGGCTCAGCCCTTTCGTCTGGATGAACCGGGGTTCGGTTATAGCAGGCTGTTCCGATAATCGGTGGGGGAGACCCCCTCCATCTCCCGGAAAAGGTTGTAGAAGGTGGTGTACTGGGAGTAGCCAACGGCCTGAGCAATCTCCGCTATGGAAAGACGCGGGTCGGCCAACATGGTCTTGGCCATTTCCATGCGGCGCTTGCGCACGTGCTGGCGGAAGGGAATGCCCGTCTCCTGCCGCAGCAGGGCGGAAATGTAGTTGGGGCTGACGTAAAAACGGGCGGCCATGCTTTCCAGACTGATGTTTTCCATGGCATGGAGCTGGATGTAGGCCAGCGCGTCCCGAGCCAGCAGGGAAGATTTGCCACGTTTGACCTCCAGACTGGCTTTCAGGGAATCACAGATGTTGGTAAGGCAGGTATGAACGTCCTCCACACTGCCTACGAACCAGGTCTCATATAGTGCCTGACTGGCCGCATCGTTTTCGGGGCAGCCGAATTTCTTCTGCAGCGACATGGCGTACAGCGATACCAGCGCCCGCAAGTTGGAATACTGCTGGCCGCTCATCTTCAGGATGGCGTCCGCCGCAGCATTGGCCGATTCCTGCGTCAGCTCCGCTTTCTCGATCAGGGCTTCCATCTGCTTGTATACGTCCGTCACCCGCTTGGCACCGGGCGATTTGGCGTAAAACTGGATGGTCAGGGGCGCGTCCATCAGGGAAATATCCCACAGAGCCCGCCGAGCCTGCTGATAACTGGCGCGCACGGTGTTTTTGGAAGAACCGGGAAGGCTGACCCCGATGCGAAGCCCATCCGATACCTGACGGCCGATCTCGTCCGCGATCTGTCGGGCCTGCTGCTGGTAGTCTGCAGCGCCCTGCGGTATCACGAACATCACCACGGAGTCGTACAGCAGCAGCGTTTCCGCACTGATCTGCAGGCGCTGCACCGTTTCGTCCGCCAGCGCAAGAATTTCCTTGGAGGCCTGCTGGCCATTCTGGCTCTGGATCACCATCATATAAAAGGCGTTGAAGGGGAGGGTTTCATCCTCCAGAGATTCGTCCGGCTGATCCTGATACTGGCCGATATTGGTCAGCATACTCAAAAGCTGCGCCTTGCGCCGCACCCGCTGAGCCTGCCGGAGCGCTATGGAATAGGACGGCTGCATTCCACTGCGGCTGATTAGCCGTTCCAGTGCGGCGGCCATGGCGGCTTCGTCCACCGGCTGGGGCAGGTAGTCGAACACCCCCAGCCGAATGGCGCGCAGGGCCGCGTCAAAGGAACGCTCGGCCGAAACTAACATCCAGCGCAGCGCCAGATGGGCGTTTTCGATAAAATCAAGGGCCTGTTCATGATCTATCAGCACCATATCGGGAATGGAGCGGTAGATCTCCTCCTTGCCTTTGGCAAGGCTGTCCGCCATGGCGACGACCTCCACGCCCTTTTCCGCAGAGACGATCAGCTGCCGGTAGCGTTCCAACCTTTGCCCGTCCGGGGCGATCAGTACGGCTTTCAGCGCCATGAGGGAACTCCTTCTTTCGGAATGTCAGGCCTGTTCCGCCTGCGGGGCAGCGCTTCGCTTGCCCAAAATGGTGGTGCGGTAGTAGATCGTCAAAAGCAGCGAGCACATGGCCCAGCCCACGGGATAGGCCACCGCAATGCCGGTAAGCGGGTTGCCGAAGAAATTCTTGATGACGAAAAGGTACGTCTGACGGAACAGCACGAAGGAGAACAGCATCAGCAGCATGGGAATGGTGCTCTTGCCTACGCCGCGCAGCGCGCCGCTGTAGGTCTGGTTATAGCACATGAGGAAATAGAACGGTGCCTGCAGCGTAATGAAATGCTGAGAGAAGTCCAGTACCTCTTTTTCGTTGGAAAACATGGTGGACAGCGGACGGGCGAAGGCGACCATGACGACGCTGCACAGGATGGTGATGCTGATGGAAAGGATCTGCGCGTCCCGAACGCCCTTGCGGGCCCGGTCGATCTTCTGCGCGCCGTAGTTCTGGCCCACGAAGGTGGTGGAGGCCATGGCGATGGCCTGCATGGGGATCAGGGTAAAGGCGTCCAGCTTGTTGTAGCTGGACCAGCCCGCCATGCAGGCAGAGCCGAAGAAGTTGATATAACCCTGAACAAATACGTTGGAGAAGGAAGTGATAGCCTGCTGAATGCCGCTGGGCAGACCGATGGAGATGATCCGCTTAAGGGTGGGAAGATCAATGCACAGCCGGTTCCAGTGAATGCCGTAGGGCGCATGATCCCGGGTCAGCACGAACAGGGTCAGAAGCGCGCTGAGAAACTGGGCAATGATGGTGGCATAGGCCACGCCTTCTACGCCCATGCCCAGCACCACCACAAAGATCAGATCCAGCGCGGTATTGATAACGGCGGAGAAAACCAGAAAGTACAGCGGGCGGCGGGAATCGCCCACGGCCCGAAGAATGCCGGAACCCATATTATAAAGCAGCAGTCCCAGCAGACCGGAAAAATAAATGGTCAGATAGGTATGCGCCTCCGGGAAGACGTCCTCCGGGGTGGACTGGAGCCGCAGCAGCGTGTCCGCCCCCAGAACGCCCAGAGCGGTAAAGGCCACGGCCAGAATAAAGGTGATGCTGATGGAGGTATGCACGGCTTTGTGCAATCCTTCGTGATCGCGGCTGCCATAGCATTGGGAAATGATCACGCTGGAGCCGGTGGAAAGGCCGGCGGCGAAGCCCACCAGCATGTTGATGATGCTGGATGTGGTGCCTACGGCGGCCAGCGCTTCCTTACCTACAAACTGCCCCACCACAATGGTATCCACCGTGTTGTATAATTGCTGGAAAATCAGCCCGATCATCATGGGAAGAGAAAACTCGATCAACTGACGCCAAATGCTTCCCTGCGTCATGTCCGAGTCCAGACGTCTGCTCTTTCCGGCCATTTTCATTCCTCCTATTCAGCCAAAACGCATAAAAATACCTTATCACAATCCCAGCGGCAGGTCAAGAAAACGTCAAATTTTGATCGTGCGCGGCAAAAAAGCCCCGAAGGGCCTTATTTGCGGAATGTCCATAGCTTGTTGACCACGAAATTGAGCGGGATGGTGACGATCAGCGTCAGGATGGGGGAAAGCCACTCCGATAGGCCGAGGACCTGCACTTCCAGCCACATCAGCAGCGTGGACAAAAGAAAGGATGCGCCGTAGGAAACATAGCTTTTCCCCAAACGGAGCCACAGCTCCTTTCGGGTGGCGGCGCTTTTTTGAAAGACGAAGCGGTTGTTCCAGTAAAAGGCGTTCAGCACGCTGACAGCCCAGCCCACGAAATTGCCCCACAGGTACAGCGACGGGTCGAGCCAGATGAAGAGGTAGTTGATCCCCAGCGAAAGCAGGGTGTTGGCCGCACCCACCAGTCCGAACTTCACGAATTGCGCAAGCCACTCCCGCAGCTTTTCATTTTGGGAAAGAAAACCGGGCAGTTTCATCGGCGCGCCCTCCGATCCAGCGGCGCTTCGCCGTCGGAACGCTCGATCAGATAGGGAGGACGGCGGCGGGCCGCGTCAAAGGTGCGCCAGAGATACGCGCCGAGCAGCCCCAGCGTCAGCATGATAATGCCGAAGGCCAGCAGCTGGAAAATGAACATCATGGTCCAGCCGGTCACGTCGATCCTGCCGGACAGCTTGCTGATGAGCGCGTCCAGCGCCCAGAGGATCGACCCTGCGCAGCTCAGGCCGCCCAGCCATGTCACGATGGTGATGGGCAGCGTGGAAAAGCTGAACAGGGTGTCGGCTACCAGCCGAATCTTTTTGCGCAGCGTCCATTTGCTGGAACCGATCTCCCGGGCGCGGCGTACGTAGCCCACCGTGGCGGTCCTGAAGCCCGCCCAGAGAATCTGACCGCTGAGGGCGCTGTTGGGCTCATCCATCCGCTCCAGTACCTCAATGACCTTGCGGTCCAGCAGATACACGTCGAAGCCGGTCTTGGGCATCTGGGGGAAGGCGAATTTCCGGGTCAGGGAGTAGTAGGCGTTGGCAAAGAAAATCTGCATCCGCCCTTCCTCCCGGCCCTCCCGGACGGCCAGCACCACGTTGTTGCCCTCGGCCCATTTTTCATACATATCGTAGATCATTTCCGTGGGCTCCTGCAGGTCGGCGCATTTGACCACGGCGCAGTCGCCTGTGCTCTGCACAAGGCCGCACAGCACCGCCGCATCGCTGCCGAAATTCCGGCTCAGGTGGTAGATATGGATGCGCTCGTCCTGCGCCTTCAGTTCTTCCATCACCTGATAGCTGCGGTCGCCGCTGCCGTCGTCCACCATGACGATTTCCACGTCAAAGGGGTTGTCCCGATCCAGCAGCTTTTCCTTCAGGTCGGCGTACAGGGGGCGCAGGTTGTCTTCATTATAATAAACAGGAACCACGATCGACAGCTTAGGCATGGGCGTTGACCTCTCTGACAAATTCATCGTGATCGCGGATGTATTCCTCCGCGTCGTAGTGCTCGCTGGACAAAACCAGCAGGATGGAATCGGGCGAAAAATCGTACATATCCTTCCAGATCATGGGCGGCAGATAAATGCCCGTGTGGGGGCGGTTCAGGGAGAACACTGCCTCGTTGCCCAGCCCGTCGTCCACCCGGATTTTGCTCTGGCCGGACACGTTGATGAGGACGAATTCGGAGCGCCGGTTGGCATGCTGGCCCCGCACTACGTCCCGGTCGGAGCCGTACATATAAAAGATGCGCTTGACCACAAAGGGAATGTCCTGCTCGCCCTCCACCACCACCAGATGGCCCCGCTGGTCGCCGTGCTGGGGAAAGGTCAGCATTTGTACTTCACGTCGGTTCATACAGGTGCGCCTCCGCTTTTGGATTGCAGAATTTTGGTAAAGATGCGGTTGAGAGAGTGCTGGGTGCCGTATCCCTCTTTGTTCAGGATCAGGCCGGTGTTGAGCACCCGCCCCCGGTCGTGGGTGCAGGTGCCGAAGCTGACGGCGCTGCAGTTCCGGCGCAGCCCTTCGCGGATGACCGCGTCATAGAGCAGCGTGGAGGGAACATAGGCGGTAATGCCGGTATCGGTGGCCAGATATTGGGTGTGCAGTACATTGGTCTGAGCGAAATAGAACAGGCAGGCCGCCGCAGCCAGCGCCCCCTCCGGGGTGCGAAGCCCCAGAAAGCTGACCTCGTCCCGCAGCCGGGAATGACGGAAGTCGATCAGTTCTTCTGCCGTGTGGACAGGCACCGCGTCAAATTTGCGCAGGTTCAGACACAGCAGCGCGTGAAACTGGCGGATGTCTTCTTCCATTTCCAGCGCCGCCGTGGAAAGCCCCTGCTTCTCCGCTTTTTTCAGGTCGTAGCGCTTGTTAAAGGAATAGGCCTTCCGCAGTTCGGCATAGGGCCTGTCCAGCGGAAGCCAGCAGGAAATTTCTGTCTCCTGTGTATATCCCTGCTGGTATAGGGCATATTCCAGCGCTTCGTCCGGCTGACGGCTGAACAGGGCGGAGGTCTGCTTCAGTTCCGCCAACTCGTAGCCGTCGGCCAGAAGCTGCCCGTTCAATGCGGAGACCAGCTCCACCAGCTTGGGGGCCCGCTGCAGGGAAGGGGCGACGATCAATCCGCCGAAGGTGCTGCCGGGGTGGGAGCGGAAGGCCCGCCGCCCGTCGATCAGCCCGTCGGCGGCGGGACAGACGGCCACCAGCTCCTGCTTGTGGAAGATCATCCGGGAATCATCCCGGAAACGGCCGGCAGGGTGATAGTTCAAAAAACGGCGGGTCTGCAGAAAAGTGCCGTTGGCGGACTGCTCCATGACGAAGCGGTCCCAGCGCTCCTGCTGTTCCTCCGTATAGGGGAGAACGGAAAAGGCAGACATGGCTTAGTCCCTCCCCGGCGCAAAGGCATTGATGGAGTCGATCACGAAATCCTGCTCCTCCCGGGTAATGCCGTTGTACATGGGCAGGCTCAGCACTTCGTCCGCGTAGCGTTCGGCAATGGGAAAATCGCCCCGGCGGTAGCCCAGATAGGCGTAGGCCTTGCTCAGATGGGGCGGAATCGGGTAGTGAATCACCGTGCCGATTTCCCGCTGGGCCAGAAACGCAGCCAATTCGTCCCGGTACTCGGTGTGGATGACAAACTGGTGCCACGTGCTGTCGCTGTCCGGGCGGATGCGGGGCAGACGGACGCAGGGATTCGTAATGCCGGTCAGATACCGGGCGGCGATCTGGTTCCGCTCTGCGTTCATCTCGTCCAGATGGGTCAGCTTCACCCGAAGCAGCCCCGCCTGCAGCTCGTCTAGACGGCTGTTGGCCCCCACCACGTCGAAGTGGTAGCGGACACTGCTGCCGTAGTTGCGGAAGGTGCGGAATTTCTCCGCCAGCGCCTCGTCGTCCGTCAGGATGCAGCCGCCGTCGCCGAAAGCGCCCAACCCCTTGGTGGGGTAAAAGCTGAAGCAGCCCACGTCGCCGAAGGTGCCCAGCGTCTGCCCGTGAAAATGGGAGCCGTGGGCCTGCGCGCAGTCCTCGATCACCCGCAGGTGATGCTTCCGGGCAATTTCCATCACCCGGCCCATATCGCAGCTCATGCCGTAAAGGTGTACGGGCATAATCGCCTTTGTGCGGGGCGTGATGGCCGCTTCGATTTTTTCCGCGTCCAGATTGTCATATTCGTCCGGCTCCACAAAGACCGGCGTTGCGCCAGCCTTCGTAATGCCCATCACACAGGCGATGTAGGCGTTGGAACAGACGATGACTTCGTCTCCCGGGCCGACGCCCAGCAGCTGGACGCTCATCCACAGCGCGTCCAGCCCGTTGGCCAGCCCCACGCAGTGCTTCGCGCCCATATAAGAGGCAAATTCTTTTTCAAAATGTTCAACTTCCCGGCCCAGAATATACCAGCCGCTGCGGAGTACCTCCAGCGCTTTCTGCTCGTACTCGGGTGCGTAGAGATCATACATCCGTTTCAAATTATTGGGAATGATTTTCATGGCAGGTTTCCCTTTCTTTGCCGCCCATCGAAAAGGCTCCAAACGCCTTTGCGCAGCACAAAAATGATACCTTTTTTTCGGGAATGCGTCAAGGGGTCCGGCCGTTTGCACTTTTGCCCGGATGGTGCTACAATAGCCCAAACCAATGAAAGCGAGGGAACTGCCATGGAAACGAAGATCACCCGGGAGCAGGCATACGCCCTTTTGATCAAATACAATCAGGAACCCTTTCATATTCAGCACGCGCTGACGGTGGAAGGCGTAATGCGGTATTTCGCCCGGAAGCTGGGCTACGGCGCGGAAGAAGATTTCTGGGGGCTGGTGGGCCTTCTGCATGACGTGGATTTTGAAAAATACCCGGAGCAGCACTGCGTTAAGGCCCCGGAGCTTTTGCGGGAAATCGGCGCGGAGGACGCTTTCATTCACGCGGTGGTGAGCCACGGCTACGGCCTTTGTGTGGACGTAAAGCCGGAGCTGGAAATGGAGAAGGTGCTGTTTGCTACCGACGAATTGACCGGCCTGATCGGCGCGGCGGCGCGGATGCGTCCCAGCCACAGTGTGGCGGATATGGAGCTTTCCAGCCTGAAGAAGAAATTCAAGGACAAGAAATTCGCCGCAGGGTGCTCCCGGGACGTGATCCGTCAGGGCGCGGAAAGGATGGGCTGGGAGCTGGACAAGCTGCTGGGCGACACTATCGAAGCCATGCGGCCTGATGAAGCGGCCATCGCCGAAGCAGTGGCAAAGCTGGGCTGATCGGACTTCCCAAAAATAAAAAGAACAGCACCCTATTTCCTGTTGGAAAAGGGGGTGCTGTTTTGCGTCAGGGAAAGTTTATTCCACGGCGGCAATCGCATCGTAGATCTGCGCCGCGCCGCTGATGACCGCGCTGGAGGACACGGTCACGCCGGAGATCGCGTCCACGTTTTCATTCATGACCGGCGTGGAGGTAAGGCCGGGAAAGCGGTCGGTAAATTCAGGCTCCCGGGTGCGGGTACCCAGATTGGCCGTCTCGGCAAAGTCGCTTCCGCCTACGGAAATCCCGGTGACGGTGCCATTATTATCTACGCCCATGACCACGACGATGGGGCCGCCAAAGCCCTGCACAGTGGTCTGACCCACGTAACCGAGGGTGTTTCCGTCCGCCACGGCCCGGTGCAGACTGGTCAGCGAGGAACCCTCCGGCAGCGCTTCCTCCACAAATTCCGTGGCGGAGGCCATGACGGAAGTGCGGGCGGCGTTGAGCGCAATGACCTCCTGCTCGGCGATGCTGTCCTTGGTGAGCAGGTTGGTGCAGCCGAGAGCCACTCCGGCAATGATGGTAATGACGCAGAGGATGAGCCAGGCTTTGCTTTTCATGGTTGGGTCGTCCTTTCATTTGCAGCAGAATGGAGAACATTCTTTTGAATAGGGAAACGAAGATGAACCTGCAGTCGGCTGGCGATCAGCCCCGTGACGAAGCCCATGGCCGCGCCCACCGGCAGAAGCAGCGCCAGATAGGAAATCAGAGAGGGCGTTTGCAGAAGCAGCATGGCCAGCAGCACCTGAGCCAGATTATGGGCCGCGCCGCCTGCCATGCCCACGCCGGTCAGGCTGACGCCGGGAACCCTCCGAAGGCACAGCATCGTCGCCATGCTGCAAAGGCCTCCGGCCAGCGCGTACAGCATGGAAAAGGGACTGCCGAAGAGAAGGCCGCTGAGCAGCACCTTGCCCGCCATGAGCGCTAGCGTCATGCCGCCGCCCAGCCAACCCAGCGAAAGCATCAGCACGCAGTTGGAAAGTCCCGGCTTCACGCCCGGAATGCCGGAAAGCGGGATCAGACTTTCCAGATAGCCCAGCACCAGCATCACGGCCAGAAGGAGCGCCCCCAGCGACAATCGTTGCGTGTTCTTCATGGCGTGACCTCCAGCCTTATGGATTCTTCGTCCTCGAAGACCAGTTCCAGTACCAGTTGATGGGGCAGGCAGATGATTTTCCCGCCCAGCGGCCGCAAACCGGCGTTTTCCGCCGTGACGCTTCCCTGCCGGAGACAATCCTGATTGCGGCAGTTGCTTTCCGCCATGGAAAATCCTCCGGGAAAAATTCTCACCACATTGCGCGCGCCGTTTTCACCTTCGAGGGTCAGCATTTCTTTCTGGTCAAGGGCGATCAGCCGGGTCTCCTGCCCGGGTGCGGAGATACGAACCATAGGCGTTCCTTTGGCCGTCTCTTTTCCCGTCCGACCGAAAAATAAATAGCAGAGAAACGCCAGCGCCAGAATTGCCAGCAAAATCCATCCGTCTTTCCGCTTCATACGGCCTCCGCAACATTGCTTGGGAGTATTATAGCATAGATGGGCAGAGGGGGCAAATCTTTTTGGGACTGTTTTAGTTTTATATCTAGGAAAGAGGCGATTTTAAACGGGCAAAACGCTGAAGTGGGACTTGAGAGATCGAGATGAATAACAAGTGACACAAACGTGATTTACTTTTATCATCAACGTTATATCAGCGCTGATGGAACGCGCGGCTATTCGGGATGATATCGGAACGAGAGAAGAAGGCATCAAAAAAACGCCGGGCGGACATTGAATACGATATTCACTATTGCTCAGTGATGAGTATGTCTGAAAGTAGGCGAAAAAGTACCTCCAACCCCTTGAAACATAAAGGGTTGGAGGTATGCATGTTTATCCAAATGTATGTCTTTTGGGCTAAAATCCGTTTTAGCCGCTGAAATTTACGTCAAAAAGTGCAAAACAAAAATCCCGGAAACCCTTATCAATCAAGGTTTCCGGGAACTGGTGGGATTAGTAGGGCTCGAACCTATGACCTCCACGATGTCAAGAGACCATAAAACCATTGAAAAATAAGGACTTTCTGCACTTTCAAGCGTTCTTTTTCGGGAAAAAATAAGCGGAGAAATGCCTGTTAGAAACAAAGATTTACTCGTTTGGAGGAAGGAGCAACACGTTAGCAACTTCGGTCAACAACTTAGGGACTTTTCCATACAACAAAGGGGTGTTGACAAACAACTTGGAAGGAACGGCGCACAAGATAGAAAGAATGACTTGTGCGTCGTTCCTTTTTGTATGGATGAATGGCTTTGTCGTGAGAGACAAAAAACGTAAAAGATATTCTTGCATTTTCTTGAATGAAAATGAGAAAAGTGGACATTATACATATGAATTTACACCGTTTTGGACAAACTTTGAATATAAATTCTAAAAAAAGCCAATTCGTGAATAAACTTTCTTTGGCTTGAGACATAAAGAAAATGATTTATTCACGGGCTTCAAACATAAGCGGCATAAGGCTTTGAACGATTTTTATGCATTTTTCGTATAATCACTCAATTTGCGCGTTTTTCAGATATGCGTATAATAGCAACTGTGATCACAACAAACGGCTGCCGAAACAAATGCGGAAGAACCGCAGAAGGAGAATGAATATGAGCTGCCGCAAGGGTTATGAGGTTAGGCTGGTTGACAAGCAGATTGTTTTGACGAAGGATTTTGCCCGCAAAGCCGCCGACGCGATGAGCAAACAATATGCAATGCTTATGCAAGTGTGTGCCGCCTATCCTACCTTCACCGTCGTAAAATACACCATTAACCAAAAGGTGGGCCGGGAAAAATACGGCAAACTTGATTATAAGAATATGGAAGCGCTCATCAAGGAATGGGTTTCTGAGAATACCGAAGCGGCGCTGGAAGAATTTGAAAAGATAAAGCGGGAAGCTGCCTGTGCAAGCGGTTCCTATGGAATCGTAAAGAAGTGGTTCCTCGGGAAATACAAGGCCCAATATATCGCGCTTCACAAAGCCGAAAACTGCTGATATAAAGAAAGGAAGGAATCAACCTATGCGGAAGATGAACTGCGCCAAATTCAATTTTGATGTTTTCACCAAAACCCTGACCATTTCCAAGACTTTTGAACGCAACGCTGCCATTTACCAATCAACGGAACAGAAAATGATGAAAAAATATATGGAAGCCTATGGCGATGCGCTGACCATTCGCTATTATAAACCCCGCAACATCCACCAAGGCTTGACCTTTGAACAGATGGAAAATTACATCGGTTATACTCGTGAGGCGGAGGAAAACCTGAAACGCTTTCAGGATGTAAAGGAACTGTCTAAAAGTCAGAAAAGCCCATACAAGTATATAAAGGACTGGTTTTTACAGGAATACTCCAACTATTCCGCAACGCCGGAATTTGATGAGGACGGGTTTGTGGTGGTGAAAAAAGCGCCTGCTCCCAAAGAAACGAATGACAACAAAACAGAACCAGAAAAGGCCGAAAGCAACGAAGAAAAAATGGCGGAGGAACCCGTTGAAAGCACAGAAGAAACTGATGTTTCCGAAGTAGACTCTCTCTCCGCGTAAAACGGCGCAAAAAACGGATGGGGGAAAACCACCTATGAGACTTGTCCATTGGCGAAAGACGATGCTCTTTCGCCTTTTTGTTTTTGGGGGATGAAGCCACAAATTTTTGGGTTTCGTCTACAAAATTTCAACTTCCAAATAACTTTTCCCATCATCCTCTTTTCTCCCGCTACCTCCTACCCGAAAAAGGAAGGAAAAACCATCCTCCCCATTTTATATATAGGCGCTTGTCCCGTAAAAACAGAAAAGGGAACCCCTTGTTCGCTGACGCTCACAGGGGTTCCCAAAAAAGAAAAAGATACGATTTTTTTACTTGGCTGGTCTGCCAAATTTGGGGGATATGATATAGAATACCCCCTTTTTTGGCAGAAGAACCATTCTAAAATAACGGAAAATTTTTGCGGGAACCCGCGTAGCAACGCGGAGCGGGTTCCCCAAGGAAAGATAACAGGGGAAGAATAGCGGGAAGAAAAAACGGAAAGTTCAAGGTTTTTCTTTTTCCAAAATTTTTTGGTTCCCTAACCGGCGTAGCCGGAAGCGACCTTGAGACGTTGGCTGGTGCGGCAGCACCTGCCAATGGCGAATGGGAGCTTTTAGGAACCAACAGAATTATTAAAAATACTGTTGGAACTTTTTTGCTTCTCTATCTTCCCAATCACGATAAAGCGAAGATTCTTTTCCCGTCCGTTTTGGATGGTGTAGCCGCATTTTTGGAGACGGTCAAACAGTTTTTCGTAGGGAATGGGTTTGCCTTTGGCGCTTGGCAGCCGAATCCCAAGGCGGCCCCTTAAAATCTCCCTATCCTTCATAAAAAGCCTAACATCCAGAAAAGCTTCTGGAACCCAAATTTCTCCTTCTTCCGGGTCATACAGATAAAGCGTTTCAAGGTCTCCACGGTAGCGGCCCCTTGCCTGCGTTATGCTGGTTTCTTTGGAGGTATGGAGGATGAAAAAGGAAAGGCTGCCGTAAAGGCTAATGGCGGTTTCACAACTGGCGTTGAAAAGAAACAGGTCATATTGCGGCGGCACTTCTTCGTGTCCCAGAATATAGGCGCGGGCGGCAAGCTGTTCTTCCGTCATAGGGTGGGCTTCGTTGGCGATGCTCCAAACGCAAATGGGTTTGCGGCCCGCTTGCCGGGCAAGGGCTTCTATTTCCTTCATTTGCTCTATGCGGGCAACATAGACGGCCCCTTTTTGGTTGGGAGGAAGCCTTTCCAAAACCTGACGGATGCCGGAATAGCGGATGATGGTTTTGTTCTCATATTGCCGCAAGGAAGCCGTATCAATGGAAATGGAATTTTGCGGACAGGACAGACGAGAAAGCGGTTCCGGCGTGGCGGTCATACCAACGATAAGGGTTTTGCCGCCCCATACCGCGTTGATGATGGCATTGCGGGCAATCTCTGCATAATTGGGCTGGGTTTTATCCTTATGGAACGTGGGGAAAATGACAAGGTTATGGATTTCGTCGCAGAGAATGACCTCAAAGAACGCGGCAAAATCAGGATTGTGCTTTGCCCAAACGCCGAATTGGGCGTAGGTGGCAATGACCACCTTGTCCGGCTCCAATTCATCCGCGCAAAAATAGCGGTTGGCAATGCTTTCTTCGTAGAAGTGATAGGGCATAGTCAGAGCCGGGTTCTTGGCAAGGCGTTCGTTGCCGTTTTTAGTATCTATCAGGAAAAGGGCTTTCCGCGGGCAGGAGGCCAACGGGGCGATTTTGTTGATGGAGGCGGTGGTCTTGCCGCAGCCGCAGGGAGCGGTAATAAGGTTCAAAGCGCCGCAGCGAAAACAGGACGTGTCCAGCACGTCCGAGAGGAATTTGCCGTTTTTCATAAAAGATAAAATATCTCCTTTTTTGTTTTTTATAAAAAGACATATTGAAACGTTTCTTTTTATGAATTGATTATACGCAAAATTTTCTGTTCTGTCAAAAAGAAAAAGCGTGGATTTTTTTCACACGCTTTTTTCCGTAGGCTCTTCGTTCATCACTTTTCGCAGTTGCTCTTCAAAGGCGGGCAAATCCATTTCACAGGTATCAAACACGTCCTCTTTTCGCAAGGGTTGATACTTGTGGGCGGTTATATCCCGCATCCCCGCAATGGCCCGCCACGGAATTTCCCGGTGAGCATCCCGAAACTCCCATGTCAGACTTTTCACCAATTCGCCAATGTTAATGAGCGTCATACAGACCGCCCGTGCCGTTCGCTCGTCCCGCATAAAATCCGCAAGGTCAAACCCGGCCAGCAAATCCCTTGTTATCGCAATTTCAGATAAAATCTTGCGGCAAATCTGCCGGTCCCGCTCGTTCAAAGCACCCGCACCACCTTTTGCGGCTGAATCATACTGCCAGCGGGCAGCGGAACGTGAACCACATCCACAGGCAAGCCAAGCTGTTCTTCCAAATCATATTTCAGTTCGTTCAGGGTGATAAGCGACACGGAGGGACGGTCAAATTCTACCAGCAAGTCCAAATCGCTTTGGCTGGTAGCCCGCCCATCGGCATAGGAACCGAAAATGTGTGCTTTACGCAGGGAATAGGTGCTTTGCAAGTTTCGCAGCACATTGCGAATGGTTTCTTCCGTCGGCATTCTCCCACCTCCCTACAGGTAGTATAACACAAGGCGGGCGAAATGAGCAAGAAAGGCTCTTACCGTATCTCCTGCTCCAAATCATCAAACTCCGGGGTGCTGAAAAATTCACCCAAGGTCATATCCAGACCGTCGCAGAGCTTCTTCACCAGATTGACGGAAACCTCTCGGCGTTTGGGGTCAAGCATACTATACACGCTGGATGGAGTAATGCCCGCCCGGTTGGCAAGCTCATTGGGCTTGATGTTGCGGTCTGCGCAAAGCTGCTGAAAACGGTTGGCTACTGCGTCCTTGACTGTCATATCAATCACCTCAGGGACAGCATACAAGATTTGTCGCAGGTGCGTTTTCGCAGTTGCGTAAATTTGAAAAATAGTTTATAATGAAAATGTAAGCGCTTAGGTCTTGGCAATCGGCAAAAAAGGGGGCGATATGAATGAAAAAAAGATTATTGTAGTACTTGTGCTTCTTCTTACCATACTGTCGTTGTGCGGTTGTGAAAGTGAGGTAGACCGCGCTCAACGTGAATATGAAGAAGCAGCACAACGGGCCGAAGAAGCGCGGCAAAAAAGCAATGAAGCCCATGAAAAGGTGAAAATTCTTTAGATTTGGCTGAAAAAAACGGAGCAAGATAAAATCTGTTACATAAAAGTGCAGATAATGCACATAGAAAAAAGGGGGATATTCTAATGTTGAAAAAACTCATCGCTCTATTTCTGTTGGCTATGCTTTTGATTTCTATGACAAGTTGCTCGTCAAGATCGAGTTATAGCAGTTATTCTTCAAGAGAAAGCAGTTATGATGCAAAATATGGAAAAGGTGAATTTAAGAAAGATTTGGATCTTTATAATAGTATGAAAAACGCTTGGCCCGGCAATTAACTCTGTTACCAAACAAAATAAGGGTTAAACTTGCTTTTTTCAGAAAAGATGCTAGCCCGTTGGCTGATTTTGTCAACGGGTTATAGTATTTCATAGTAGCTATTTGTGAAATGCTATAGCCTTAATTAAAAGATTTGGATTGACATTGACTAAGGTGGCCTTGACTGCCATAAAAAGCAATATAAGGTCAGCAGACATAATAATTTATAATTATGATTCTGCATTTGCGTAATTTCAAAAAATGATTTATAATTTCATAAAACTACGCAATTGCGTGTTGAAAGGAATGAAAAGATATGGCAGTTATTGCTTGCCCGGAATGTGGAAAGTCTGTGTCTGATAAGGCGGAAAACTGTATCCACTGTGGATATCCCTTAATAAGTCCACTTACAAAGCTTTGTCCTAAGATGAATCAACTTTGGAAGGCGGAGCAGTGGCAAGAATGCTTGAATGTATGCAATGAGATTCTTCTTATAGACCCAAAGAATTATGTGGCTATCCTTCGTTTGGAACTATGTAAAGTATACATGAACGATGATTTAAGTACTGCTTTATCCGGCTATGAAAAAGCGGTGAAGGCTTTTAATGAATCAACAGATGTTTCATCTGCTGATGCCGATCGGTTTGCTTTATGTATTCGTGAGCTTTTTAACTGTGCAGTCAGAAATTATAATAAGTTGCTTGAAACAAGAGAGTCATTAGGTAAACTTAGGAATCAAGTTTCTGGCTACCAACTGTTTGCTCCGCTTGGTAGTACAACTAGCGTGGCTTCAAACCTGATGTATACTGATGCGAAAACTAAGTTCCAAAAATTTGAAGCTAATGTCACACCTATGGTAGAGACTTGGGCAAAGACTATTTATCAGAACTATCCGGAAAAATTGGCTTCCATTTCAGAAGTGGGAAAAAAGGATTATGAGTGGATTGCCAGAACTGCTGTTATCCTGAATCCCGCGATGAGACCAACCGTAGAAATTAAGCATTCTGCAATTTTGGAACAACAGGATTGGAAGAATAGGGTGGCCGAGTATGAAAGAAAAATGGAACCCGCCCGTATTTGTCTAATAGGTGCTGTGATTTTTGTGATACTTCCAATGTTATTTCCGATGATGAGACCAGATTTGGATTCGGAAACTATAGGTATATTGGTACTAATCTCGTTGATCTTCTCAGTATGTTTTGCTATCCCATATTTTTATATCAAAACAAAATACAAGGATGTCGTAAAAAAGGATAAAACAGAAAATAATTGATTACAGTTCTTAGTATCTCTAGGCTTCACGAAGTTCGCTTCCACAATGGAAGGTGGCCCTTTTAATCCTTGATACTTCCGCCCCAAACTGCTATACTATCCCTGTAAGGAGGTGCTTACGATGCCAACGCTATCTATGTTCTATGGGATCATCATTCGGATGTATAACAACGGGGAGCATAATC
>ERZ827150.851-NODE-851-length-42233-cov-5.570487_pt1 | contig 42233 bp, 40 predicted proteins | sample MGYA00519779_ERZ827150 | MGnify/ENA primary metagenome ERZ827150 (study PRJEB31778, sample SAMEA3449267) | human gut metagenome | biome: human gut; feature: human-associated habitat; material: faeces | place: United Kingdom | collected 2010/2012 ...
TTTGCACACTTTTCTTTCGCCATCGAAAGAAAAGTGTGAGCGCCCCATGGGACGGTAAGTCCCAATCCGCGCCGTAGTCGGCGCGTCAATCCTCCGGCGGGGAAGCCGTATCATGAGGCAATCAGGAGCTTTTCATGCGCCCGACCCCCTCGGGGCGGCAGCCCCACTCCCGCTCCGTAGTCGGCGCGTCAATCCCCGTCCGGGACAACGGGTATGCGTCTGCGGGCGCACCAAAGGGCTTTTCGCTCGCCTCTTTGGAAACCTTCGGGCACCGAAGCTGGAGAGAGACTCATGGGAACTGCATTTCTGGCTCTCACGGAAAAAACAGCCGCCTTTCTTCAGCCCCCCTTTCCCGCCGCATACGCAGCCTTTCGTTTTTCCCTTGCATGAACCACAAAAACTTTTTATAATAAATCCGTTTTGAATAAAGTGCTTGAAGGAGCAACCGTAATGCAGCAGGATAAAACTTTTTTGGGAACCGAACCCGTTGGAAAATTGCTGTGGCGGCTGGGCGTGCCGACGGTGATCGCCCAGCTGGTCAATATGCTGTATAATATCGTGGATCGAATCTATATCGGCCATATGCCGGTGGACGGCAGTCTCGCCCTGACCGGCGTGGGTGTGTGTATGCCGCTGATCCTGATCGTCTCCGCCTTTTCGGCCTTCGTGGCCTCCGGCGGCGCGCCCCGCGCGTCCATTGCCATGGGCCGGGGAAACGACGCGGAAGCGGAAAAAATTCTGGGCGGCTGCTTTATGCTGCAGGCCATCATTTCCGTCATTCTGACGGCGGTGATGCTGCTGTGGAGCCGGGAAATGCTGCTTGTGTTCGGAGCCAGCGAAAATACCATCGGTTTCGCGATGGATTATATGAGCATCTACGCCCTCGGCACCCTGTTCGTCCAGCTGACGCTGGGTATGAACGCCTTTATTACGGCGCAGGGCTTCGCCACCGTGGGAATGCAGACGGTGCTCATCGGCGCTGTGCTGAATATCGTGCTGGACCCGGTGCTGATTTTTGGGCTGGGAATGGGCATCCGGGGCGCGGCAGTGGCCACCGTCCTGTCGCAGGGCGTTTCCTGCGTGTGGGTGCTTCGTTTCCTGACGGGGAAAAAGACCATCCTCCGGCTGAAAAAGGAAAACTTTTTCCCGGGAGCAAAGCTGATTTTGCCCTGCATCGCGTTGGGTCTGGCTACCTTCACCATGCAGGCCAGCGAGAGCGTGATCTCCGTCTGCTTCAATTCGTCCCTGTTGAAATACGGCGGCGACCTGGCCGTGGGGGCCATGACCATTCTGAGCAGCGTGATGCAGTTCGCCCTGCTGCCCCTGCAGGGCATTGCGCAGGGTTCCCAGCCGATCACCAGCTATAATTTCGGCGCGGGCAACGTGGGCCGGGTGCGGGAGACCTTCCGTCGGATGCTGACGGCCTGCCTGTGCTATTCCTGCGGGCTTTGGGCGCTCATCATGCTGTTTCCGCAGGCGTTTGCCGGTCTGTTCAGCTCGGACGCGGAACTGATCGCCTTCACGGCGAAAGCCCTGCGGGTGTACTGCGGCGCGCTGTTCCTGTTCGGCATTCAGATCGCCTGCCAGATCACCTTCGTTTCCATCGGCAACGCGCCCTGCTCGATTTTCGTGGCGGTGCTGCGCAAGTTTATCCTGCTGATCCCGCTGATTTACCTGCTGCCCCATCTGCTGGCCGACCAGACCATGGCGGTCTACGCGGCGGAACCGGCGGCGGACGCCATCGCCGTTACTTGTACGCTGCTGCTGTTCCAGTGGCAGTTCCGAAAAGCGCTGCGGAAATTGGAAAAGCAGACGGCGTAAAAAGAAAAACCGCCTGAAAAAGCCGGAAAAGGCGAATTTCGGCGGATGATACCGCTTTTTTCCGCTGCAAGGGCTGTCCCAAAGAGCGGATTGACAATCTAGCGACCCTGCTCTATAGTAGGATTACTTTGAATCGCAACGACCGAAACGCCCGGAAAGGAAGATACCTCATGCTGACGACGGAACAGCGCCTCCGGATGCTGGAAACGCCCCAAACGACCTTCGATCTGGTGATCGATACCGACGCTTACAATGAAATCGACGACCAGTTCGCCATTTCCTACGCCCTGCGCGCGCAGGACCGGCTGCATCTGCTGGCGCTGTGCGCCGCGCCCTTTCATAATGAGCGTTCCACCGGCCCTGCCGACGGCATGGAGAAAAGCTATCAGGAAATTTTGAAGCTGCTGTCGCTGGCCGGGGAAAACGTGCCGGTCTACCGGGGCTCCACCACCTATCTGCCCGATGAAAAAACGCCCGTTCCATCCGATGCGGCACAGGCGCTGGCACAGCTGGCCATGGAGCACACCACTGAAAATCCCCTGTACGTGGCGGCGATCGGGGCCATCACCAACGTAGCGTCCGCCCTGCTGATGCAGCCGGAGATAGCCGACCGCATGGTGCTGGTCTGGCTGGGCGGCAGCGCCCTGCATTGGCCGGATAATCAGGAATTCAACATCCTGCAGGATGTGGCCGCCGCCCGGGTGGCGTTCGACTCCGGCGTGCCGCTGGTGCTGCTGCCCTGCCACGGCGTGGTCACGCATTTCACCACCACCGGGCCCGAGCTGGAATACTGGCTCCGGGGCAAAAATCCCCTGTGCGATTATCTGGTGCAGCAGACGGAGGACGCCGCAAACGCTTATGCGAAGGGGCACGTCTGGAGCCGGGTAATCTGGGATGTGACCACCATCGGCTGGCTGTTGAATCGGGAGGGGAAGTTCATGGCGGACAGGCTGATTCCCACGCCCATTCCCCAGTACGATCACCATTACAGCGAGGACTTCCGCCGTCCGCTGTGCCGCTATGTCTATATGATCCGCCGCGACGAGCTTTTCGAAGACCTGTTCACCCGGCTGGCCCGATAAGAAAAAACGATACGCCCCCGCAGGGATTTGCCTGCGGGGGCGCTTTCCATATTTTAACTTTTCGGGGTCAACGCGCCAGAAATTCCTCCATGATTTTGACGCTGGCCGTAGAACCGATTCGGGATACCCCGAGGTCGATCATCCGAAGAGCGGCGTCCAGCGTGCGGATACCGCCGGCCGCCTTGACCTTCACCTCGCCGCGGGTGCGCTCCACCATCAGCCGAACGTCCTCCTCGGTGGCGCCGCCGGTGCCGAAGCCCGTCGAGGTCTTGACAAAGTCGGGGCGGATGCTGCGGGCGATATCGCACAGCGCGATTTTTTCTTCCTGCGTCAGGTAGCAGTTTTCGAAGATCACCTTGGAAATGGCTCCGCGCGCGCGGCAGGTCTCCACGATCCCTTCCATTTCCTTTTCGATGAAGGTATAGTCCTTTTCTTTCAGGCGCGTCAGGTTGACCACGTAGTCGATCTCGTCCGCGCCGTTTTCCAGCGCGTTTTCGGTTTCCAGCTTTTTGATCTCGCGGGTGGACTGGCCCAGCGGAAATCCGATGGCCGAGCCTACATGGATGTCCGTACCGGCCAGCAGCCGTTTGCACAGCCGGACGGGGGCGGGGTTGATGGCTACCATTCGGAAATGATATTTTCTGCTTTCGGCGCAGAGGGTCTCAAAATCGGCGTCCGTCGCATAGGCGCGCAGCTGGGTATGGTCGAAGTATTGAGCCAGTTGGTCGGCGTTCATATGGGGTTCTCCTTTTTGTTTTTTCTAGCCAATTATCATTATAAGGGAAAACACGAATATTCGCTACCTTTTTGTACAAACATACTTACGGTGCGGGCAGAAGGAATGGCATAGAGATTGTTGTTGGCCTCGACATTTATACTATATTATTGCTTTTCCAAAAATGGGCCAATGACGATCCGATGATCAAAAACAAGGATCATTTTCAAGACACAAAAGAAAACCCTCAAGTCTTTCGACTCAAGGGTTTTCTTGTTGGTGGAGCATAGGAGATTCGAACTCCTGACCCCAACACTGCCAGTGTTGTGCGCTACCAACTGCGCTAATGCCCCGCACTCAACGTTGGATATCTTACCACGTTTTTCTGCGTTTGTAAAGACCTATTTCTCATTTTTTTGAGAAAAATAAGGACGTTTCTGCGAAAAACGATGGAGGATGCAATCAATTTGCTTTAGAAGAGTTCTTGTAAAGCAATCTGGCTATCCGACCTTGTAAAATCGGACAGCCAGATTAAGAATTAGGTTCAGCCTTGTTTATTCATACATCACAGGGTTGAAAGGCCTCAAACAGCAGGTGCTTGAGTTCTATAATTATTCCCACTCTCTCAGACTTAACACATTCTGTATAATTTATGTGTGTCCGATTCCAAGTGATGGCTCTGATTCTCTGTGGCATTCCTATTCCACTGCCTGTACAGCCTCCGGTTATCATTCTGTTATCAGGGTGATAACAGGGAAGACTGCTTTGCTGTAGCGGTTTGAAAAACTCCACAAGTATAGTATAGCGCAGAACGGGTGCTGATGCAAGAGAAAAGACACTTCGGGGAGCAAAGCACTTGAAGTTTATCATGGTTTTGCCATTGAATCAGATATGCTTCTCTTGCATTTGAATGTGACCAGGAGTAGGGAAAAGCCAGTTAACCCTAACCACCGACTCGAACACGATACAGCTAGGATTGCTCATTCTGTTTTGATGTGCTCTAATGTTCGTAAAATTATTCGTAAAGTATTGAACGAGATTTCTGCTCATGCTATAATGGAATCGAAAGGAGTGGTCTGCTCATGGCAATCATTAGCCCTGTGTCCGATTTGCGCAATTACAACACCGTTCTTGAACAGGTTTCCGCTGGTTCACCGGTGTATCTGACGGTCAATGGACGTGGCCGCTTTACGATCCGAGATATTGCGGACGATGAAGAATTCGAGAAGGCAAAGGCGATGCTCCGCCTGATGTGCGAGCTCAATACGGGCATCCGCTCGGGAGAGGAAGAAGGCTGGGTGTCTGAGGATGATGTCCGGGCACACTTCCACAGCAAACGCAAATGAGGATTGAATACTCCCCGATTGCCGTTCGTGACCTCGAACGCGTCTGGGCGGAGGTTTTTGAAGCTTCTGCCAGTGAAGAAACCGCAACGAAATACATCGATGATCTGATGAATCAGATTTCAGCAAAACAAGACTTTCCAAAGTCTGGTACTCCGCTGTATTATGAGAGCCTGTTCACCGGCTTCTACTTCGTGACGTTCAAGTCCTATATGGTATTCTACAAGGTGGAGACCGATCGGATGCTGGTCAGCAGAGTGGTCTATGGAAAGAGCGACTACATGCGTACCATTTTCCGTAATGCACATGAGAAGTGATCCATGAAACGCTGGCGATTATGCCGGCGTTTTTCTTCGTAATACATCATAGAAGGATATTCAAATCCAAAAACTTTTACCATACAGCCGGAATTATGGTATAATATTCATAGGGTTATCGGATTGTATCTCTCAACGCCGCAGCTCATCTGCTATCTTGCTCACAGGAATGGAGTTGAAAGCATGGTTCATCATTCGTATCCCATACAGATGGAAATCGCAGGATCAACGGCGATGTGGACCAGACCGGACAGCGGCGACAGTCCTGTCAGCTATCCGGCACCGACGTATTCGGCCTGCAAGGGCATCTTTGAATCCATCCTGTTCGGGCCGGACGTGGAGATCATTCCAACCAAGGTTGAAATATGCGCTCCTGTTCAGTTCCATGCTTACGCAACCAACTACAAAGGGCCTTTGCGCCAGAAAAAGAGCATCGATCTGGGGAATGCATATCAGATGTATTCGACCGTTCTCATTGATGTCTGTTATCGGCTCTATGCGGTGACTGTGCCCAATCACAGGAAGGATACGCTTTCTGAAAAAACGCGGGAATGGGACAGGCGGACAACGTCGCCCGGTCATGCGTATCAGGAGATTTTCAACCGGCGCTTGCAACGGGGGCAATGCTTCGCCATTCCCTCGCTTGGCTTGAGAGAGTTTACGGCAAGCTACTTTGGCCCCTTCCGGGACGGGACGAAGGTATGTACCGATATGGAGGACATTCACATTCCTTCCATGCTGCGGCAGGTATTCCCGGATGGGCACAAATCGAAGGTTTCGTACCGCTTTGACAACGACGTGACGATTCATGCCGGGACGCTGGTGTTCCCGCCCAAGAGAGGTGTTCATTTTGATCAATGAATTGTCATCCCTGTCCAAAGCACTGGAACAGGCGGGAATCGTTCCATTGCAATCCTATAGAAATTACATTCCGCTGCCAAATGTGAGCGCGAAGGCTCCCTGTATCCGAATCTGGGTAAAGGGTGGGCAGGTGGTTGATTTTGAGGCTATCGATCGGGCACTTGCAATGCAGCTGCGAAAATTCGGATCAAATCAGGCCTCGTTTCCCGGGCTCAATCTCATCAGCCTGTACCGCGTAACGGATGAATCAGAGAAAAAGTTGGTTGCGCAATGCATCGAGAAACCGGAAAGCATTGATGCCTTGCAGCTTCATGCCTTATGCAAAGAGAATGCGTGGGAACCACATCAGAACAGCCGTATCAAGAATTGCTTTTCTGCAACCCCAAGGAAAATGGCCGGTCTGCTCGAAACTGCCGGCAATCCAAAAGAAAACCTGCTGAATACTCTGGCGGCAGAATGTGCGCCGTTTGCCAATGCGCAGGTACTGCACGAATCATTGACAAAAGCGGTATTTGCAAAGCTGGAAAAGAAGCAGGACGTTGGGCTGGCCTTGCTGATTCTTTTCCAACTGGGTGATGCCAGTAAGCCGTGTAAAGATGACAAGCGGAACATCTCCGTATTCTTTGACACAGACGCATATGATACCTATGGCATGTATGCAGCGAGCAGGGAGTTTACTGCATATCTGAATACAGCATTTCTTCAGGCGGAGAGAATCGTGACGAGCAATACAACCGAGGATGGGTTGATGGATTCATTCGGACAAATCTATGTGCCGACCAATTCTCCAATGCCAAAGGTTAAGCTTGCCGCGGGGTTTGAGCCGGCATTGTATACGATGTTCGACGGGCAGCCCTGCCAGAACAGATATCATAACTTTGATGACAAACGCGATTCCTACCCGTTATCCGCACAGCACCGTGTCCAGTTTCAGGCTGCCTTGAATTGGCTTGGCGGGGATGCCAAGAGCAAAGGCATCACTTGGCTGAATACAGGCAAAGGCGAAGCGGTATTCGCATATCCCAGCTCACTACCGGAGGCTCCGCTTCCTTATGTGCAGTTTTTTGGTCATCCTGATCGATCGGAAACCTTCAAAGAAATCTCCGGAAGCCTTTTGGCTGCATTCAACGGGATTCCGCCAAAGGACAGACCTGAAAGCGTTCAGGTATTTGTGCTCAGAAAAATTGATAAGGGACGCACAAAGATTCTTTACTCTGAGTCTGCTTTGGCAGACGCGTTGATGCATGCCGCTGAAAACTGGGATATGGCCTGCAATGATCTTCCGGATATTGCATCCATACGGCTTTCAGCGCCATTTCCCATTGACGTTGCAGCTGTTGTCAATCAGGTTTGGCGACAGGATGGAGAATCATCGACAGTATCCGCCATGCATCCCTATGAGGGGATCGAGCTGTTCCTTCATCAGGCACAGCACCGGCTGCTTCTGCACGAGCTGCACATTCTCGTTCAGCATGGTATGCCGCTATTCATCCATGCAGGTCCTTTGCTGCACAGTGGAAGAAAGTGCAGCCGCGTTGCTCAGCTGGAACAGATCCTGCCCGTTCTGTCCATGCTTCTGTTCTTCAGCGGAAATAGAAAGGATGATTATATGGAAGCTACACCCTACCTGATGGGACAACTGCTCAAGGCCTCCGATGAGCTGCATGCGCTGTACTGCAAGGTGGTGCGTAACAATCAGATTCCGCCGCAGCTTGTGGGCTCTGCCCTGTTTGTTGCCGCGAGCGAAACGCCGGGTAGAACGCTGTCCCAGCTTTCAGTGAGAATGGCGCCTTACCTGTCATGGGCAAAGCAGTACCGCACAAAGAATGAAGATTCCAGCGGTCTGGCAGGATGGTACCTGAAGGTATTTGAGCAAATCGCCAACAAGCTTGCGACAGAGTATTCTGTCCCCATGCGTTGGAGTGATGCCCAGAAGGCACAGCTGTTTATCGGATACCTCGCTTCCTTCCCCAAGCAGGAGAAGCAGGATGAAAGCAATGCCGAATAATCAGAGCAAAGGAGAGTAGAGCAAGATGAGTGTGGATTTCAATCGTGCAACCGGGCTTTTGATTCTCGAGGTTGTCAATTCCAATCCGAATGGGGATCCTGACCGTGAAAACGATCCTCGCCAGCGCCCGAATGGACTGGGTGAGATTTCGCCCGTATCTGTCAAGCGGAAAATCCGTGATTTGATCGAGGATCATGACGGCGTGTTTTTCCAGAGCTTGCCCGAAGCGTACATCCGTCAGGCGGATCTCTATTGCATCTTGGAATCCCGTGGGCGCGACAGGGCAGCAATTACAAAAGAAATGAATGACAACCCCAATTTTATGGACAGCACATTTGTCAGAAAGTACTGGGATGCCCGCATTTTTGGCAACACCTTTTTGGAGGATGGCGGCAACAAGGAGTATATCAAGACCGGCGCGGTTCAATTCGGCATGGGCCTGTCCATCTCGCCGATCAGCATTGTCCGTCACACCAATACCAACAAGGCGGGCGTTGAGGAAGGCAAGAAAAGCGGCATGGCTCCCCTGGCCTATCGGGTCGTGGAGCATGGCGTTTACTGCATGCCCTTTTATGTGAATCCCAATTACGCCGCCAAGAGCGGATGTACAGCGGCGGACATTGAATTGCTCAAGCGCGCCATCCCCTACATGTTTGACCTGACCCGATCCAATATCCGCCCCGACGTGCGCCTGCGCCACGCATGGTACATGGAGCACAAGAACAAGCTGGGAAGCTGCCCGGACTATCTGCTGATCGACGCATTGACGCCAAAGCGGATCGGAAATGCCGAGGAACCCTCCTCGAGCTGGAAGGACTATCAGGATGTTGCCGACCTTCCCGAAGAGCTGAAGCAGCGTCTTGCCGGTGTTCAGGATCTTGCCAACGTCTGATGGATAAAGAATATCTCGCGCACAGCGCACACGATGGTTTTCCTGCGCAAACCTATCTGAATCATGTACAGAATGTCCATGATGACGCTGTTCGATATGCGAAGGAAGCGGCTGCATTTGCGGCAAAACAGGAAGACGGCATGGCATTGGTCAGCGCTGTCACCAACGCGGCATCGCTGCATGATCTGGGCAAGCTTGAGGAAGAAAATCAAGCTGCCCTGCATGCCGGAAATCAGTCGCATCTGCCCATCAACCACACAGATGCCGGCACGGCGCTTTTGCTTCATGAGAACAAAATGTACTCTGCAGTCTGCGTCATGTCGCATCACCGGGGTCTTCCGGATTTTCCGAAAGAATGCTGTCACGGCAGCGAGGCTTTCCGTGATACCGATATCGCAGCAGCGACAGACAGCAAGCTGCCGGAGCTGAAAGCCATCCATCGGGATCTCTTTGGGGAGAAGACCGCAGGCGAACAGCCGGCAGCCGGGTGCCGCTCGGTATTCATGCGCCTGGCGCTTTCCTGTCTGGCAGATGCCGACCACGGAGATACGGCGAGACATTACGGGAAGGAACCCATGGATAGGCGGCAGAATGAACTGCGTCCGGCAGAGAGACTGCAGGTGCTGAATGCCTACGTCAGCGGTCTTCGGGCAGAGGATGAGCGTTCCCGTTTACGGGCACAGATGTATCAATGCTGCAGAGACAGCAAGGCCAATGACCATGTCGTTGCCTGTGACAGTCCGGTGGGGTCCGGAAAGACCACTGCCGTGATGGCATACATGCTCAGTCAGGCGAAAAAGCATCACCTTCGCAGGATTTTTGTGGTGCTTCCTTTTACAAGCATCATTTCGCAGTCGGTGGAAACCTATCGCAGATGTTTGGTTCTTCCGGGTGAAGAGCCGAACAAAATCGTTGCGGAGGTTCACCATCGGGTGGATTTTGAATCAGAAAGTGTCCGTCACCTTTCTACGCTGTGGAAGGCCCCTGTTATTGTCACAACAGCGGTAGCGTTTTTTGAGACGCTGGCCTCAAACCGGCCATCTGCCCTCAGGCGGCTGCATGAATTGCCGGGAAGTGCTATTTTTGTTGATGAAGCACACGCCGCATTGCCTTCGCATCTTCTGCCGGTTGCATGGAAATGGATCAACTGCTTCGCTGACGAGTGGAATTGCCATTGGGTTCTTGCGTCGGGTTCTCTCAACAGATTCTGGACGATTCAGCAGATTGCGGCAGCCGGAACCCGGCGAGTGCCAGATCTGGTTGACAACGCGCTTCGTTCCGCGCTGGCGCAGTATGAGCAGAACCGCATCCGGTATCTCTGGAATCCCGCACTCATGACAAGTGAAGCGCTTGCACAATGGGTCAATTCCTTTCCGGGGCAGCGACTTCTCATCGTCAACACGGTTCAAAGCGCAACGGTGATCGCAAAGACGATCATGCAGCTGTATGGGCGTAATCGGGTGGAGCATCTGTCCACAGCACTGACCGCCAGAGATCGCGCGAGGACGCTGGCACGCGTTCGGCAGCGGCTTCGGGATCCATCCGACTGTGACTGGACGCTTGTCGCGACATCGTGCGTGGAGGCCGGCGTTGACTTTTCGTTTTCTGTTGGCTTTCGTGAAACGGCATCGTTGTCATCGCTGCTTCAGGCATCGGGGCGAGTCAACCGGAACGGAAAAACGAAGAATGCGCTCATGTGGTCCTTCGGCCTCAACTACGCAGACGATGCGCTGCTGAAGGAGCACCCCATCATCAAACATGCGGCTACAGTGTTAACCAAAGAGTTCCTTGAAAAAGACCGTCCGATTCTTCCTACTTCGGTTACCGACTCCATTCGATTGGAATTGGCCCGTTATGGTGAGCACCAGACGAATCTGCTCAAGGATGAAGACAGCCTGTCCTTTGTCAAAGTTGAGGATACATTCCGGGTGATTGACAATCATTCTGTATCGGCGCTTGTTCACGCAGCACCGGATGAGGACATCCGTATTCACGAGATCAGTCGTGAACAGGTGCAGATGGATACCGTTCAAATCCCTCAATATCGAATAAAAGACTGGAATGTGCAGCCCATACGGGATGAACTGTATCGATGGACGCTTGCATATGACGGTTTTCTGGGCTATATGGCGGGTGTGCTGAGCATCGATGAATGACCTGCTGGTATTTTGACATTGGCAATTTCTGGTATGGACTGTGATGCTGGGAGCTGAAGATTCTTTACTTGTGGGATATCGATTCGGTATATGCTTCAAGGATCAATCTTCATCCATGTCTCTGTCTCTGGCTTTTCTTGCGCAGAAAACGATCAAAACAAGGCTGATAGCAATCTCAAATACATGTTTATCATGGTTGCAAGCAGGGCAAAGGTAGCACCTTTTGCACTTTGCTTGTTGGGAGGCTCCGCCCCCAAGCCCATTTTATCAGATCTTGCGATCTGTGGTTGTGGTGTCTTGTTGCGCCCGACCTAGTGCAGCACCACGGCATAAAAATGAAAGAAGCCTCCATGCCGGCAAACGGTGAAAACCAGTTCCGGCACAGAGGCGTTGTTATCGTTCTATACGATCTCCTTTGCGGTGATATTGATCTGTTTGCGGAATGTCCCGGATAAGTATTTTGTAGTTATACCGGATGTGCTTCAGGTCTGTCAGCTTCGATTTGAGCTCTGCCAGATCTGGCTTGTATGCATCCAGCTGCTCCTTCAGCGCAACGTATTCCGCTGTCAGCTCCTTCAGCGTCGGCAGTTTGCCGTCGTGAAGCTCGTAGACAGCTTGTGCTTTTTTGTGTGCTTCGATTTCTGCGCGATGCTCCTGATAGAATTTTGCTGACCAGCCGGATTCTTTAAACTGAGTGTATATCTCTTTCGTCCTGCGGTAATCACGGATGGCTTGACGTTGACGATTGATTTCTTTCATACGATTCTGTGCCTGCCTGATGGAGGCTTTCTTTTCATCATGGGCAGACTGCAGATCATCAATCTGCTGTTCCAGTTCTTCCGGTGAACCGAGGTGATGCTCTTTCAGGAAGATGACCGTTTGGGATATTTCGTCGATGTTGTTACGCTCAGCCCACACCAGATAGCCCTTGCCCTTTCCTGCGCGCAGCTTGTCTTCAATGTCGATCAGCCGCTTGATCTGACTTTTGGAATAATCAGCGCAGGGAGTTTTCGGAATGTGCACATGATCACCCGCCAGCGCTTGTCGCAATGTATCCTCATCGTATTCCGGGCCGAGGCTCTTCAACCGGATATAGCGTTGTCCATCCGGCGGCTTGAGGCTGATATGGGCTCCGCGCCTGATGCGGCATCCGGCATCTTCCAGCATCTGTAGAAGCGCATCGAATCCGTCTGGCCGGTGCCGGAGAGCGGCATCGATCATGATTCGAAGATCATCCCGGTGACTGCTCTTTTTCCAATTGACCGCCCACTTGTCATATGGGACAGCTTTATCCTGTGGATTGCAGATAACTGATAATCCGTTTTCCTCACACAGCGCATCACTGATCTGCACCAGCTCCTTGGCGGATCTCTTTACATCCCTGTATTTCTGCCGGCCGTCTAGGCTTGTAGCGCAGAATATGATGTGGTTGTGGATGTGCTGTTTGTCAATGTGTGTGGCTACCACGAAAGCATGCTGCTTATCCGTTAGTCGTTCGGCCAATGCTTTCCCGATCTCATTTGCTTTTTCCGCAGTGATCTCCCCGGGCTTGAAAGCCTGCCGCACATGATAGGCGAGCACCTCATCCCCGCGTTTTCTGCCGGTAGTGTTCAGGTATTCCTGACGATACAGCATGAACTCATCCGCTGCAGTTTCGGGGAAACAGGCGTGGGACGAGATCAGAAGCCCACCGTCCGTCTTTTCCGGGTTCATGATGTAATCCAGCCGCTCTTTGATGCTCTGATATGCTGTTTTGCCTTTTCCAACGTGGATCGAAATGATATGGGTGGTTACCATGACATTCCCCCTTTTCAAAAGTATGCGGCGGATGTGACTGCACCATCCGCCGCTGTGTTGCTATGTTTTTTTCTCTGTTCGTAATCCATGGTCGTGTCCCAGCCGTTGCAGAAGCTGGCTTAGGAGTTCCTTCAGTTCTCTCTGCTCATCGACGATTTTGTCCATTTCGGTTTCATAGATCGAGCCATGCTCGTTCAGCCTTCGGGCGATCTGATTGATGTTGCCGCTCATCTTGCCCATCAGGCGAACGGCCTCATGCATTTCCAGCAGATCCAGCTTCAGCAGGTATCCGTTCAGCATCATCGCCCGGAGGTAAGTGGATCGGTTCCGGATGCCGAAGGATTTCATTTTCTGTCGGATGGCGGCATCCTCATCAGGCGACACTTTGAAGCTGTAGTGAATGTTTCGTTTTGCTTTTTCCATGATTGGTTTCCTTTGCTTACAGGGTGTTGATGATCTGATCCCTTACGATTTCTTCCACTCTGCTGCGGATGCTGTTCATCCTGCGGATCCATTCCATTTGGTCGGCAGCCTTCAGGTTTTCCGTGACGCCTTCCTGCAACGCCATCCGCCGGGTCAACTGCTCCAGCATGGCCTGAGCACGTTCCTCTGCATCTGCCAGATTCCTGTCCAGAGTACCATTCAGGATCATCCGATCATACAGGCCGGGATGTTCTATTTCCAGATAGGCCCTGTGCATCTGTCCCCACCGGCCGATAGGGCGATGTTCCCGGGTGCCCAAAGTGAGGTTGGGGTAAAGCATGCCGTCGCTTCCTCGGGTATAGGTGCCGCCGAGCTGTTCAAAGATACTGGTCATGTTCATTCTCCTTTCATGTCGTTCAGCATTTTTGCAATCAGTGTGATGTCGTTCACCAGCTCATCGCTGGGCGGGGTTCCGGTGCTGATGCGTCTCAGCTCTGTCCATACATCATCCAGTGCGGTTTTCAGCGCTTTGAAGATTCGCGGATTCGGGGTGACAGTGATGCTGTTGTCCATGCATTTCCGATAGCAGTACTCCTGCTTCGGAAGCCCGGACAGAGCCACTGCTCTGTTCAGTCGCTCGTTCTCCTCCGGGGAAACCCGGAAGCCGACGGTGATGTTCCGCCAGCGGTTGTGATGGTCACAGTTCTTAGCTGACATTCAGATTCACCATCCTTTCATCGTCCAGTTTGTTGGCCATCTCCGCCTGCTTCGAGGGGAAGAGATGGGCGTAACGGTAGGTGATATCGATACTCTCATGTCCGACACGGTCGGCAATTGCCACGGCACTGAAGCCCATGTCGATCAGCAGCGATACATGGCTGTGACGGATATCATGCACGCGAATTCGTTTGACCCCGGACGCACGGCAGCCCCGATCCATTTCGTGATAGAGATAATTCTTTGTGACCGGAAAGATGCGATCCTTCTTCTTCACCCCATAGAGGGATTGGATGTATTCCTGCATTTCCTCACAGAGGAATTTGGGCATCTTGATCGTGCGAATGCTCTTCTTTGTCTTCGGTGTAGTGATCACGTCCTCTCCGTGGAGCCGCTGGTAGGATTTGTTGATGGATACGGTTCCGGCTTTGAAGTTGAAGTCTCCGGGCGTCAGCGCCAGCAGCTCGCCCTCGCGGATTCCGCACCAGTAGAGCATCTCAAAAGCGTAGTAGGACATCGGTTTATCCATGACGGCCTCCGCGAACCGCTGGTATTCCTCCTTCGTCCAGAACTGCATTTCCTCCGCTTCCTTGCTCCCGATGTACCCCACCTTGGATGCCGGATTGCTCTTCAGCTTGTAGTGCCGGACTGCGTGGTTCAGGATCGCCACCAGCTGGTTATGGATACTCTTGAGATAGGTTGGCGAGTAAGGCTGGTTCTTCTCATCCCGGTAGGCCAGCAGCTCATTTTGCCAGGCGATGATGTCCCGGGGTTCGATTTCGCTGAGCATCTTCTTGCCAAAGGTGGGGAAGAGCTTCGTCCGGATCATGTGTTCCTTACTCAGCCAGGTGTTTTCCTTCAGTCGAGGTCGCATGTCATTCTCGTACAGCTTCAGGAAGGCTTCAAAGGTCATGTCTGGATCTCCCTCGGTCTGCAACCGAAAGTTACGCTCCCACTCCTGCGCTTCTCGCCTGGTGGCAAAGCCGCGCTTGCATTTCTGCCGCTTCGTGCCCTTCCAGTCGTGATACCGAACCATCACATACCAGGCACCGTTTTTCTCATCCTTGTGTGTTGACATGTGACTCACACTCCTTCTGATTTGATGTACCGTACAGTCGTTCCTGAAAATACAGCCGGTTCACTCGCCCGGCGATGGTCATATATCCCTTCTCATGGAGCTCCGCATTCAGTTGCCTGATCAGCCTGTAGGCATAGGATCTGGACACTTCGAGCTCCTGAGCTACTTCTTCTACTCTCATAAATTGGTTCTTCATGGGTTCCTCCTTTTTCGAATTAAGCAATAGCGTTTAACTTCAATATCATTATATTAAACATTATCGCTTGTGTCAATGGGTTTATAAGGAGTATTCCAAACTTTTTTGCTAAATTTCCGTCTTGACGACCTTAAGCGAATTTGCTATGATAAATTATCCTGTTCAAGAGGTGATTTGATGGCGACTGGCGAACGTATCCGTTTCTTCCGCACTTTACGGGGGATGACGCAAAAGTATTTGGGCCTTCTGCTGGGCTTTCCGGAGAGCTCGGCCGATGTGAGACTTGCCCAGTATGAATCCGAGGATCGCACACCCAAGGCAGAACTGACCGGGCAGATGGCGGAAGCGCTGGACGTTTCTCCCAAGGCCATCGCCGTGCCGGACATTGATACCATGGACGGCTTGATGCACACGCTTTTTGCATTGGAAGACCGAAAACTTCTTCGCATCACCAACGCGGATGGTCTGATCTGTCTGCGTGCTGAGATTTTTGATGGCGGCATCCATGCAGCCGATCTGGAGCAGCGTCTTCGTGCCTGGCAGGAGCAATCTGCCAGGCTGGCTGCCGGTGAGATCACCAAAGAGGCATACGACCGCTGGCGGTACCACTACCCCGATTACGACGACACGCGCATCCATGCCGCAGTCCCGCCCGAAGTACCCGCCACGCGCAAACGCGGCCGGAAGCCAAAGCCGAAAGCCTGAAAGAATGGACATGAAGAAAGCCCTCCGCTTGTGGAAGATTCCTCCACAGCGAAGGGCTTTGAAATAGGTTGTTTTCACAGAGAGTGATAACCGGGAAGCGTTTTTCTCGCCTTCACCCCAAAGCCGCCAGCGCAGTTTTCTGTAAGGACGGCTTTGGAGACGGTTATCATTTGGTTATCAGAGTCGATTTGGGCTGGGCCAAAACGCTGTGCCGCAAGGGTTTTCGCCTTTTCGGCGGTCATTCCCACTCAATACTGGCCGGGGGCTTGGTGGTGATATCGTACAGGACGCGGTTGCAGCCGTTGACCTCGCCGACGATGCGGGTGGCGATTTTGCCGAGCAGGTCGTAGGGCAGTTGGGCCACGTCGGCGGTCATGAAGTCGTCGGTGGTGACGGCGCGGATGGCTACGGCGTAGGCGTAGGTGCGCTCGTCGCCCATGACGCCCACGCTGCGGGCGTTGGTCAGGACGGTGAAGTACTGGGAAATCTTGCTGTCCCAGCCGGCCTTGGCGATCTCCTGACGCAGGATCAGGTCGCTTTCCCGGACGATGCGGACTTTTTCGGGGGTCAGCTCGCCGATAACGCGGATGGCCAGACCGGGGCCGGGGAAAGGCTGACGGTAGACCAGACTCTCGGGCAGACCCAGCGCTACGCCCAGACGGCGGACTTCGTCCTTGAAGAGCATCCGCAGAGGCTCTACCAGACTTTCAAAGCCCAGCTCCTTGGGCAGGCCGCCCACGTTGTGGTGGCTCTTGATGACCGCGCTGCCCTTTACCTGACCGCTTTCGATCACGTCGGGATAAATGGTGCCCTGGGCAAAATGGTCGCGCTTGCCCAGCTTTTTGGCTTCTTCCTTGAAGACCTCCACAAAGTCGCGGCCGATGATCTTGCGCTTCTGTTCCGGATCGGTCACGCCCTTCAGGTCGGCGAAGAAACGCTCGGACGCGTCCGCGTGAACCAGCTCCACCGGGAAGGTCTTGGTGAAAATGTCCACCACCTGATCGCTCTCGCCGGCGCGCATGAAGCCGTGGTCTACGTATACGCAGGTCAGACGGCTGCCGATGGCGCGGTAGAGAAGCGCGGCGGCCACGGCGCTGTCCACGCCGCCGGAAAGGCCCAGAAGAACGGTGCCGTCGCCCACCTGCTCACGGATCTGGCGCACGGCGATGTCAATGTAGGCTTCCATGCTCCAGTCGCCGCGGCAACCGCAGATATCCATCAGGAAGTTTTCCAGAAGGCGGGTGCCCTCGTCGGTGTGGGTCACTTCGGGGTGGAACTGCACGCCGTACATCCGGCGCTGATCGTCGCCCATGGCCGCTACCGGGCAGGACGCGGTGTGAGCCAGCACCCGGAAGCCTTCCGGCGGCTGCTTCACCTGATAGGTGTGGCTCATCCAGCAATGGCTGGAAGCGCTCATGCCGTTGGAAAGGGGATCGTGCACATCGTCTACCTGCATGACGGTGCGGCCGTATTCCCGCTGCGCGCCGCGTTCAATGGGCGCGCCGTGCAGATGGGCCATCAGCTGCATTCCGTAGCAAATACCCAGGACCGGCACACCCATCCGAAAAATTTCTTCATCTACCCGGGGAGAATCCGGATCCAATACGCTGGCCGGGCCACCGGAGAAGATCACGCCCTGCGGTTCCAACGCCCGTACTTCCTCCGCCGTCGCCGTGTAGGGCAGCACTAGGGAATATACGTTCAGTTCTCTTACTCGCCTGGCGATCAGCTGGGTATACTGTCCGCCAAAGTCCAAAATGACTACGCACTGCGGTTTTTCCGCCATGTCTGCTTTACCCCCTCGTTATTCTGTCGGGACTTAAAAATTATAGTGCAAAAACGGAAGAAGGGCAAGGGGATGTTTTTCCGTTTCGGCCGGTTGATTTTTTTCTGTTTGGCAGGATTTCGCGGCTGTTATTTCCCGGTGAACTATGCTACAATGACATCGACCTGCCGGATGCGTCCCCGGCGGGGATTTTGCTAAAGAAAGGATGCTGCCTATGCCCAATTTTTCCCTGCCCGGTCAGGTGTTTCTGGCCGCGGCGCAGCAGTACCAGACCCCCTTTCACCTCTATGACGAGGCGGCCATCCGCCGCACCGCCCGCCACCTGAAAGCCGCTTTTTCAGGCGTGCCGGAGTTTCGGGAGTATTTCGCCGTCAAGGCGCTGCCCACCCCCGCGATTTTGCGCATTTTGAAGGATGAGGGCTGCGGTGTGGACTGCGCCAGCATGACCGAGCTGATGCTGGTGCGCGCCTGCGGCTTTCAGGGGCGGGACATTATGTTCTCCGCCAATGATGTGCCGCCGGAGGAGTTCCGGCTGGCCCGGGAATTGAACGCCTATATCAATCTGGACGATGCGACCCACGTGGCCACCCTGCGGGATAACGGCGGCATTCCCGAAGAAGTCTGCCTGCGCTATAATCCGGGCGACGCGTTTACCGTGGCGGGCGAGATCATGGGTGAGCCCAAGGAAGCCAAGTACGGCATGACCCGGGCGCAGCTTTCTCAGGCCCTGCGGGAGCTGAAAGCGGGCGGAGCAAAGCGATTCGGCCTGCATTCCTTCCTGTGCAGCAATACCACCGACCCGGCCTATTACCCGGCGCTGGCCCGGCTGCTGTTTGAGACGGGCGTGGAGCTGATGGAGGAGACCGGCCTGACCCTGAGCTTCATCAACTTGTCCGGCGGCATCGGCATTCCCTATCTGCCCGACGCGCCGGAGGCGGATATCGAGGCCATTGGCGCGGGCGTGGCCCGGGAATATGACGAGGCCTTTACCCGCCGGGGCATTCGGGGCATAGCCATCAAGACCGAACTGGGCCGCTATATGACCGGCCCCAACGGCTGGCTGGTGACCCACATCATTCATGAAAAGAACATTTACCGGCACTATCTGGGGCTGGACGCTTCGGCCTGCGACCTGATGCGCCCCGCCATGTATGGCGCGTATCACCATATCACCATTCCCGCCCGGGAAGACCTGCCCCACGACCAGCTGGTGGACGTGACCGGCAGTCTTTGCGAAAATAACGACAAGTTTGCCGTCAACCGGCTGCTGCCCAAGGCGGAGGTCGGCGACGTGCTGGTGATCCACGATACCGGCGCTCACGGCCTGAGCATGGGCTACAACTACAACGGCAAGCTCCGCTGCAAGGAAGTGCTGCGCCGGGAGGACGGCTCGTTCCAGCTGATCCGCCGGGCCGAGACCCCCAGGGACTATTTTGCCACGCTGGACGTGGACGAGGTCTACCCCAAGCTGGGACTGGACTGACCGCTGAATGAAGGAGGATTTGCGAATGCGAAAGAAAGCGTTCCTGTGCCTTGTGTTTTCCGCCCTGCTGATCTGGGGCGCGCTGCTCCCCGCTCTGGCGGACGAGGAAGTGACCCTGACCATTCTGGATACGGAGGAGGCCCAGATTCCCGAAGCGGCCGAAACCGCGGAGCCTGCCGAGACCCAGCCGCCCGTGGGCAACGCGTCCGCCGGGGGCGATCCCGCCGCCCGGGAGGCCTTTATCGACGGGATTATTGCCATGGCCCAGAAGGAATACGAACAGGCGGGCGGCAAGGCGCATGAGGCCCAGTATGCCAGCAGCAATTATGTGTGCAAAAACTACACCGTCTATCTTTTCCGGGCCAACGCGGGGACGTTCCGTATGGCGGAATTTCCCAACGTGCCCCTGAAAATCCCGGATAATAAGCCACGGGAGGAATGCACCGACTACGTGTACGGCGTGGAATGGAAGGATGTGCCCGCCAGCGAGGGCAATCCCTTCTACGCGGCGGCCTCCTTCCGCTACGATACGTCCCTGAGCGCGGAGGAAAACCGGCAGAAGGCGCGGGCGTTCCTTCAGCAGGTGCAGAAGGGCGACTATTTCCAGATGGCCGCCAACTATTACTACGGCGTGGGCGCGCACAGCATGATCTTCATTGCGGACTACGACCCGGACACGGACACCGTCCGCTGGTGCGACAGCAACATGAAGGGCGAAAAGCGCAACGGCATCCGCTACGGCTATTTGCAGTTCGATGCGGTGAAGAAGATCGACTGGTTCGTGGACGCCTTCTGCCGCAAAAAGTACGGCGCGACCATCTACCGCCTGCGGGACGATATTATCCGGGTGGCGCAGTAGGTCTGTTTGGAACGGAAGAAGAAAGGAAGGGAAACCTGATGAAATATGTGCTTGTGATCGGCGACGGCATGGCCGATACCTATCTGCCCCAGCTGGCGGGCAAAACGCCGCTGGAGGCGCTGGCGCTGAACGCTTTTGACCGGGCGGCGGGCTGCTGGTGCGGCCGGGCGCTGACGGTGCCCCACGGCCTGCCCGCAGGCAGCGACACCGCCATTCTCAGCATCTTTGGCTACGATCCCCGGAAGTATTATACGGGCCGCAGCGTGCTGGAAGCGGCGGGCATGGGCGTGAAGGTGCCTCAGGGCTGCGTCAGCTTCCGGGTGAACCTGTGCGCCGTCACGCCGGACGAAAGCGGCGCGCTGGTCATCCACAGCCACAACGGCGGCAATATCCACGGGCAGGAGGCCGTCACCCTGATGAACGACCTGCTGGCCGATCCCACCTTCGCGGCGATGCAGAAGGACGCGGGGCTGGAGATCACCGTTACCGATACCTTCCGCCATGTGGGCGTGATGAAAACGGACGCGCACGACCTGTCTGCCGTGCGGCTGACCGAGCCTCACAACGTGCTGGAACAGCCCGTCGAGCCCCATCTGCCCCATCTGCTGCGGGAGACCGACGACGCTGCCGCCCGGAAGATGGCCGAGGATATCAAGGCCCTGATGCTGCGCAGCTATGAAGTGCTGAAGGATCATCCCATCAATCAGAAGCGGGTGGCCGAGGGCAAGCTGCCCGCCAACATGATCTGGCCCTGGGGCGCGGCCACGGCCATGGAACTGCCCTCCTTCAAGGAAAAATACGGCCACTGGGGCACGGTGGTCAGCGCCGTTCCGCTGGTATGGGGCATCGCCGGTCTGGCCGGACTGAAAACGCCCCATGTGGAAGGGGCCAACGGCGATCTGGACACCAACTATGAGGGAAAAGTAGCCTGCGCGCTGCAGGCGCTGGCCGACGGGGACGATTTTGCTGCGGTGCACATCGAAGCACCGGACGAAATGGCTCACGCGGGCGATCTGGGCCGCAAGCTGGAAGCCATCCAGAATGTGGAATATCGGGTCGTTGGCCCTATTCTGGACGAGCTGACCATGCGGGGCGAGGACTTCCGCCTGCTGGTGTTGAGCGACCATCCCACCCTGCTGACCACCCGCACCCACGACGGCGCGCCCGTGCCCTATGCTATCTACGACAGCCGCACGGTGAAAAAGGCGCTGGAAAAGGACGGCCGCGCGCCCCTGCGCAAGTTCTGCGAGCGGGAGATGGAGTCCGAACCCGTGCTGATGGACGGCACCGACCTGATGCGGCTCTTGTTTGAACAAATCTAAGGGAAATCCCAAAAGCCCGCCTTTCCATGCGGAAGGGCGGGCTTTTAGCGTATGGAATAAGCTGCGGAAGCTCATTTCTTACGGGTTTTTCGGCTCAGGACTGCCTGTACGCCGAGCAGACTCAGCGCGGCCAGTGCCAGCAGGGCCCACAACACAGGATGACTTTCGTCGCCAGTGGCAGGAGGCGTGCCCGGAACCGGGGTCTGGGCCGGGGTTGGAGACGGAGTTACGCCTGGGGTCGCGGTCGGACTTGGGCTTGGCGTTGCCGTAGGAGAAGCGTCGTACACATTGCGGAAAACCAGTTTCGGTTCTCCCTGCGCCGTGGCCGTCAGATGGTCGTCTACGTATTCCACCAATACATCCACCGTATAAGACGCGCCGTCATACGTAACATTCGACAGATCGCCCTGTACCTCTCGGATGGTATAGCGGTGCAGCCCCACGTCCTCGCGACGGTACTCGATATAGTTGAAGGCGATGCTGCCGTCCGCGTGATTGACGCCCCGGGAGACCTCCGTGCCTTGTTCGTCCGTGACGATAAAATGGAACTCGTTGGCCAGCAGGGCGCGGCCCTCCAGCAGCTTGATTCCCTTCAGCTGGATGGACGTTTGCACGGGCATTTCCGCCAGACGGGTACACAGCACATTCTGATACTGTTCATTGCGGTTGCGGTACAGATCCAGCTGATAACCGAGCGGCAGGGTATCCAAGGGCGTAATCAGCTCCTGATAAGCTGCCCACGCCCCGGGATAGGTATCAAACGGCTGATACTGCTGGTAATGCTGGGAAATATCCAGCGAGTCCGTATAATACCAGACCGCCAGCTGCGTAATGCAGCGGAAGGTGGCACGGGTTAGACCGTATTTTTCCATCAGGCCTGATCCGTTTTGTGGGAAACCCTGATAGCAGACGGACAATATGGCCTTTTTGAACGCTTCGGGTTCCATGACCCGGACGTTTTCGTCGGTCATTTGGTAGAACTCTTCCGCCGTGGCGCTTTCGATCTTGTACACGGTCTGTCCGCCCTCCTGCCAGGTAGGCGGTACTTTCTTCGAGGCGTTGTAACAGTACGCTACGCGATTCTCTCCGTTGTTCAGGACGTACAGCGGATCTGAATACTTGTATTCCTCCCGGTCACCCGTGAAAACAATGAATGATTCATCCGCAGCGGCAAGGCCTGTTGGAATGACCATCGTCAAAACAATGAACAAAGCAATCAGAAACTGAACGGCGCTTTTCACACCCATCCTCCTTCCAAACATAAAATGTGACATTATTTTAATAAATAGAAAATGAAATTGCAATATGTAACAGATTTTTTTGGAGAAAAATTTTCAAGCTATATGGGAAAAACGGTGGAAAAGGAACGAAACTGCGGCTGTTCAGCCCATTGCTCATGAAAAAAACAAGGCTCCTCCGTCAGGCCGGAGGAGCCTTGTTTCATAACCCCATATTTTTGCGCATATGGACCAGCGCGTTCTTTTCCAGCCGGCTGACCTGCGCCTGCGAAATGCCGATCTCGCTGGCGACCTCCATCTGGGTGCGGCCCTGATAAAACCGCAGCTTCAGAATGTGCCGTTCCCGTTCGTTCAGGCGGCTCATGGCGTCCTGCACGCCGATCTCGTCCAGCCAGCCGTTGTCCGGCTTGCGCTCGTCGGTGATCTGATCCATGATGTACAGCGAGTCTCCCCCGTCGTTGAACACGGGCTCGAACAGGCTGACCGGGTCCTGAATGGCCTCCAGCGCAAAGACCACGTCCTCCCGGGGCAGGTGCAGGGCCTCGGCCAGCTCGTTCACGTTGGGCTCCCGGCCCAGCTTTTCGGACAGCTGATCCCGGGCTTTCAGGGCCTTGTAGGCAATATCCCGCAAGCTGCGGCTGACCCGGATGGCGTTGTTGTCCCGCAGATACCGGCGAATTTCGCCGATGATCATGGGCACGGCATAGGTGGAAAAGCGCACGTTCAGCGTGGTATCGAAATTGTCCAGCGCCTTGATGAGCCCGATGCAGCCCACCTGAAACAGATCGTCCACGTTTTCGCCCCGGTTGCCGAAGCGCTGAATAATGCTCAGCACCAGACGCAGATTTCCCCGGATAAATTCCTCCCGGGCGTTGAGATCGCCGCTGTGCACCAGCGGAAACAGCTCCCGCATACGCTCGTTGGTCAGAACGGGCAGGGTAGACGTATCTACGCCGCAAATTTCCACCTTGTTGATCGCCATGTTGGTTTCCTCCCTTGCCGGCTTTCAACAGGAAGTATGGGCAAAAGGGAGGGTTTTCATTCCGACTCGGGCGGAAAGGACAATCAAAGGGAAAACCCGACAGAAAACAGGTTTTTTCCATTCAAAAATCGAAAAGATACCTGTCACTAAATCGTCTCATCGGAAAGGGGAGAAGCAAAATGACCCAGGAAACGGAAACCCTGCGCCAGTGGATCGCGGAGGCACGAAACATCGTCTTTTTCGGCGGCGCGGGGGTCTCCACCGCCAGCGGCATCCCGGATTTTCGCAGCGCCCATCAGGGCATTTACAATACCCCCGGCGGCCGCAGCTATGAGGAGATGCTTTCTCATGAATATTTTGTCACTCACCCCGACGAATTTTGGGATTTCTACCGCCGGGTGATGCTCTACCCGGACGCGAAGCCCAACGCCGCCCATCTGGCGCTGGCGGAGCTGGAACGCCGGGGCAAGTGCAAGGCGGTCGTTACCCAGAATATCGACGGACTGCATCAGGCGGCGGGCAGTGAAAAGGTGCTGGAGCTGCACGGCTCCGTCCACCGCAACCGCTGCATGAAGTGCGGGCGTTTTTATCCGCTGGAGCCGCTTTTGCAGGGCGAGGGCGCGCCCCACTGCTCCTGCGGCGGCGTGATCAAGCCCGAGGTAGTGCTCTACGGCGAGCCGCTGGACGACATGGTGATGGAAGAAGCCCTGAGCGCCATTGCCCGCTGCGACCTGCTCATCGTGGGAGGCACGTCGCTGGTGGTCTACCCCGCCGCCGGTCTGATCCGTTACCGCAGCCCCCGCTGCCGTCTGGCTCTGTTGAATCGGGACGCGACCGACTACGACCGCGCCGCCGGTCTGGTGGTGCGGGACGACCTGACGCAGGTGCTTTGGGACGCGGTAGAAAAAGCATAAAAGAAAGCGGAAATGTCTCCATATTTGAGACATTCCCGCTTTTGATCTGTATCTTCCTTTTTCTGTGTAGAATGCCGCCCCGGCATTTCGCCAATTTTGCTGTGGTTTGTTTTCCCTGCGGAAACGGACTGCGAAGCGGCTGAGGCGCTGTCCTTTCCCGGCGGAGAACTGAGCCAGTGTTGAGGCTTTAGAGCGGAAGGGTTTCTTTTCCACCAGCAGCTGCACTCCGGGCGCGCGGCAGTAGCCGCCATGTCGGAAAATGTCTGTCCGCTGCTTTTTATTTCAGCAGCTCCAGCAGCTTCGGGAAGGGCGACAGCGAGCGGCGCAGGATGCCGTGCATCTGGGCGATGGCCACGCCGTAATTGGTGATGGGCACCCCGGCAGCCACGGCCCGCTCCACCCGGGACTGCATCTCCCGGTCGTTGAGCATACAGCCGCCGCAGTGGACGGCCAGCGCGATGCCGTCAAAGTCCTCCGGAAATTCGCCGCCGGAAGTGAAGCGGAATTGCAGGTCTTTTTTGCCGGTGTAGCCGTTGATCCACGCAGGCAGCTTCACCGTGCCGATATCCTCGCACTGGCGATGGTGGGTGCAGCCCTCGGAGATCAGCACCGTATCGCCATCCCGCAGGTGATCCAGCGCCGCCGCGCCCCGCACCATCTGTTCCAGCTGGCCCTTGTAGCGGGCGAAAAGGATGGAGAAGGAGGTCAGGGGAATGTCCTCGGGCACGTCCCGGCTGACCGGCCCGAAGGCCTGCGAGTCGGTGATGACCAGCCGGGGCTTCCGGCCCAGCGCCGCCAGCGCGGTCTTAAGCTGCGGAACCTGTACCACCACGTTCAGGGCGTGATGGTCCAGAATGTCTCGGATGGTCTGCTGCTGGGGCAGGATCAGCCGACCCTTGGGCGCGGCGGAGTCTACCGGCGTGACCAGAACGACGATATCCTCCGGCTGCAGCAGATCGCCCACGATGACCCGCTCATTTTTCGGCTGGCGCACCACGGCGGCAATGGCTTCCTTCAATTCGTGAATGTGGTCGCCCCGCTGGGCGCTGACGTAGAGCTGGTGCTCCCCGGCGGAGGGAAGCTCCCGCAGCAGGTCGCATTTGTTCAGGGCGATCAGGTAGGGTACCTTCCGCTCCTGAAACAGCTTCAGCAGGGCTTCGTCCTGGGGCTGCAGGCCGCGCACCGCGTCCACCACCAGTACGGCGATGTCGGTCTTGGCCAGCACCTGCCGGGCCCGATGTACCCGCATTTCGCCCAGTTCGCCCTCGTCGTCCATGCCGGGAGTGTCGATGATGACCACCGGCCCCAGCGGCAGCAGCTCCATGGCCTTCTGCACCGGGTCGGTGGTGGTGCCCTTTACGTCGGAGACCAGCGAAAGGTTCTGCCCCGTCACGGCGTTCACCACGCTGGATTTGCCTGCGTTCCGCAGACCGAAAAAGCCGATATGGGGCCGGTCGGCGGAGACGGTCGTGTTTAGGTTATTCATGGAAAAATCCTCCTGAAAAACAGAATAGGCGTTCCGCACAAAAATCGGAACGCCTTTCTTTTCCCCGCGCCGGACGGTTTTCCCTGCCGGGAGCCCGGATAGACACTGGCTTTTTTCTGTTTTTACAGTCCCGCCGTCAGCGCGCCGCGCATTTCCTCCCACACCTCCGCGCCGTCGAAGTCCTCGGCTTCCAGCTCAAATTCCTTCTCCCAGATCACGCGGCCCTCGTAAACGCCGTCGGGATAGTCCGTCACCGTGGCGCGGAGAATCCGGTTGTCGTAGACGATGGCGAAGCTGTAGCTGCCGTCGGGGGAATCCTGCCAGCGGGAGCTGGTTTCAGCCCTCAGCACCCGCACGGGCGCTAGCTCCGTTCCCTGCCAGCGGTACACGCCGTACTCGCATTCCAGCCCCGCCATGCCGTTGTTGGCCTGAGTCCATACATAACCCCTGTCCGCATCCAGCCCGTAGTTGGCCAGCCCGGCCTCCTGCCCGGGGGGCGTGGCGTAGACGTACTGCCGCCCGTCCCAGACGAAGAAATCATAAAATGCGTTGCTGGCCCCCAGCCGGGTGAGCGCCACTACATCCTCCACGCCGTCGAAGTTCACATCCTCCCTGTGAAGCACGGGCTCCTGCCGCTCGTCTGCGACAAGGTAGATTTCCTGCCCGTCGGGGGCCGTATAGCGGTAGATGGCGCCGCCGCCGGTAAGGGCCAGCTTTTCAACGCCGCTCCCGGCGGCCTCTGCCCCGGCCCCGCAGGCGGCCAGACTCCCCAGCAGGCACAGGACGGCCAGCCGGGAAAGGAAACGGCGGAATGGGAAACGCTTCATGAAAAAACCTCCCCGCTCTCATTTTCTGGTACGGGCATAGAACGAACGAACAAGAAAAAGCCCTGCCGAAGCAGGGCAAAAATTTAATTTTTTTCCAGTTCTTCTGCTACCAGTTCGGCACAGAAGGCCACGTACTGGGCGCAATGGCGCTTTTTGTAATACTCCGGCGTGCGCTCGGAGGGAACATGGGAAACGGAAATACCGTTTTTCTCCAACAGTTCCCGGCACACGGAAGTGCCGTGCTTTTCCACAAAACGCTCATGCAGCTGCTGCACCTGCGCGTACAGGCGCTTCTTGCCGTCCAGATCCGCTCCGTCGGTGTAGCCCCGCAGGGCGCTGAGCACCATGGCCATGGCAAGGAACGCGCCGCAGGTGAACCGCAGCCCGCCGAGGCCGCCGCCCAGTCCGCTGGACAAAAGCAGGGCCCTTTCCCGGCTCATGCCCATGTCCTCGGCAAAGGCGGCGTATACCGACTGGGCGCAGTTGCTTCCCGACAGAAACAGCTCCCGGGCCTGTTCCACTTTCTCGTTGGGATTCATGGCTTACTTCCGTTCCCGGGGCTGGAGCTGGTCGATGGCGTTGGCGATCTCATCCAGCCAGTCGCCGTTGGTCAGCTCGATCATGCCCTTGTCCGCGCTGGCGGCCAGCTTGCGGTCGATGGGCAGGGCGGCGGTGTGAGGAATGCCGTACTGCTTGGCGATCGCGTCCACGTGGCTCTCGCCGAAGACCTCGATCTTCTTGCCGCAGTCCGGGCACTGGACGTAGCTCATGTTCTCCACCAGACCGATGACGGGGATGTTCAGCATATCCACCATCTTGATGGATTTTTCCACGATCATGCCCACCAGCTCCTGAGGCGTGGAAACCAGCACCGCAGCGTCCACCGGGATGGACTGGCACACGGTCAGCATCACGTCGCCGGTTCCCGGAGGCATATCGATGAACAGCACGTCCTTATCGCCCCAGATCACGTCCGTCCAGAACTGGGTCACAGCGCCGGCGATGATCGGGCCGCGCCAGGCTACGGGGTCGCTGTCGTTGGGCAAAAGCAGGTTCAGGCTCATCACGTCGATGCCGGTGGTGGTGCGCACGGGGAAAATGCCTGTGTCGTTGCCCTCGGCCCGCTGCTTCAGGCCGAATTCCCGGGGAATGGACGGGCCGGTGATGTCCGCGTCCAGAATGCCCACCTTCAGGCCCATGCGCTGCATGGCCACGGCCAGCAGAGACGTGACCATGGATTTGCCCACGCCGCCCTTGCCGCTGCATACGCCGATGACCTTTTTGATGTGGCTCTGCTCATGGGGCTTCTGCAGCAGGCTTTCCGGTTCGGTGCGCTGGCCGCAGTTCTGCCCGCAGGTGGAGCAGTCGTGTGTACATTCGCTCATGATTTGTTTCCCTCCGTAAGTGATTGTCGGAAAAACCCGCTTTCAGCAGGCTTTTTCGCAAAAGACCGTTTTACTCGTCCGCCGCTTCCGTCTGTCCGGCCAGAGAAGCCGCCAGATGCGCCGCCTCCCGGATCAGGCTGTCCAGCCGCTGCTGGCCCACCCCGGCCACGTACAGGCCGCAGCGCTCCAGCGGCACCAGCACCTTCTGGGCCTCGCTCAGGCTGATGGCCATGGCGATGGCGGGAGACACCTCGCCCAGCATGGAATTGGCGTTGAGCAGACCGGTAACGCCCACGATGACGTCGGCGCTTTTGCACTGATAGCGGATGGCGTTCTCGCCGGTAGCGCCCTGATCCGCCCCCGCCTTGAGCATGGCGGCGGTGGCCTGAGTGTTGGTGCCAAGCGCGATCAGGGGCTGGGTCGGCATTTCCCGCTTCAGGGCCGCGATCAGGCTTTTGCCCACGCCGCCGCCCTGTCCGTCGATGACCAGTATCTTCATGCGTCGCCCTCCCAGGGCATACTTTTGAGCCGGATTCTGGCCCGGCTCTGTATATCATACGCCTGAAAATAAGAATTTTCAAGGGGGATCCACACTTCCCGGAACCGCTCCAGCAGGGCGGGACTGCGTTTTTCGATACGCCGCAGCTGCTCGGCGGGGGAAACGCACAGAAAGACGGTCAGCGCGTCCGCAGCCCGGTAGCTTTCCTCAAAACGGGGGTGAAGGGCGTAGCTGCCCTCCACGATCCGCACAGGGCTTTGGGGAAGGAAGACGGGACGGGTCACGCCGTGGTGGCAGTCGAAGCTGCCGTAGGAGAAGGCCCTGCCCGCTATCAAGCCGGGCAGCACTTCCGAAAGGAAACGTTCGTAGTGGATGTTCCCGCCGGGCTGATTCAGCCGTTCCGGGGTGCGCAGCTCCGGCGGCAGGAAAAATTCGTCCATGTGGACAACCGGCGCGCCGTACAGGCGGCTCAGTTTTTCGGCCAGCGTGGTCTTGCCGGAGCCGCAGGGGCCGTCCAGCACGGCCAGCGCGGGCTTGCCCTGCGCGATTCGGTCTTCGATGGCGGCGATCAGCGGCAGCAGAACGGCAAAGTCGCTGGAAACCACCCGATAGGCGGGGCGGTATGCCGCCCGGTAGCGGGGTGAATGGCTCACCGGAGGATACCCGGCGGCCCGGTATTCCGCCAGATAGCCGTCCAGCGCCGCCGCCGAAAAGGGAGCCAGCCCCTCCTGAGCGGCTTTCCGCAGCAGGGCCAGCTCCCGTTCAAAGCCCGGCAGACGCTCGTCGTCCTCCGTCATCGGCGGCACGTCCTCCGCCGTCAGGGTCATCATCCGGGCCAGCCGCTCCGGCGGCAGGGCCCGGACGGCGGGCGCGGCCAGATTCATCCGGCACAGCCCGTTCCCGATGAAGGTAAATGGCGGGAGGGCGGCGTTTTCCGGCAGCTCGTCCGCCTCTGCCCGGATCCGTTCCACCAGCTGACCGTCCGGCGGCAGCAGGTGGCCGCAGCCGAACCGGCTTTGGTACAGCAGCTTCACGCCGTCGCAGGGTTCCATTTCCGGCGTTTCCGCCAGCCGTTTATGAAGCAGCGCTTCGGTCATGCTCATGGAACGCGCCTCCCTTCCGTTGATTTCTTCCTAACTTATTGCTGTTGGAACAGCTTGGCCTTTTCCAGCGCCAGCACGATGGCGGGGATCAGCACGATCTGCAGCACGATGCCCGGCCATGCGTTGACGAAGCCGCCCATCCAGAAGGCCGCCAGCGTGAAGGCCTGCTCCGTCAGCAGACCGTAGATCGGAATGCTGACCAGTCCCCATACCAGACGGCCGCCCACCAGCGCGGCCAGCAGGGAAAGGTAAACGCCCTTCACGCCGCCGTGCCAGCGGCTGTAGCACACGCCCGCCAGCGCGCCGTAGGCCGCCAGCTCAAAGGCCATGGCCAGCGCCGTGGGCACCATGGGCGGCATACCGAACAGCACGCTGCGCAGAAGGGGCGTCACAAAGCCCACCAGCAGGCCCCATTTCCAGCCGCACACAAAGCCGCACAGCAGCACCGGCAGGTGCATGGGCAGCAGCATCCGGCCAAAGTTGGGGATGCCGCCCGTCAGAAAAGGCAGCACCAGCCCCGCCGCCAGCAGCAGCGCGGAGATCACGAGACGTTTGGTTTTCGTAGACATCAAAAAATCATCCTTCCGTCATGAAGACATGCAAAGTTCCCTTTTCTCCCTTCTTCGGAAGGGAAAAAGGACGCCTTCGTGACATCCGGATAAAAAGGTTGGTTCCGATTATAACAGAGGTTTCGCCAAATGTCCAGAACGCCGCCCGTTACGCGCCGAAGCAGGTGAACATCACGGTCAGATAGACGATGTACAGTCCCCCGGCCAGAAAGCCCATCCAGCGCTGGAATTTGCCCTTCCACAGGGCGGGAACCAGCACGGCGGCGCAGATGATGAGACAGGCGGGAATATCCAGCAGCATTCCCTGACTCTGGACGGGCAGAGGCTTGCCGAGGATCAGAGAGCACAGGGGCAGGATCAGGGTCAGATCCATGATGTTCGCGCCGATGATGTTGCCCACGGACAGGGAGGATTCCTTCTTGCGGATGGCGGTCAGGGTGGTCACCAGCTCCGGCAGGGAGGTGCCGACGGCGATCATGGTGGCGGCCACGATGGCGTCGGGCACGCCCAGCAGGGACGCGATGGCGGAGCCGTTGTCGATCAGCAGCTGTGCGCCCAGCACGATGCCCGCAGCGCCCAGCACGAATTTGACGATGTTGCCCGCCACGGTTTTGCCGCTGACAGCGGGGCGCTCCTCGTCCGCCTTCCGCTCCGTCCCCTGCTCCCGGCGGGCGGAGATCAGGCTTTCCGCCAGAAAGCCCGCGAAGATCACCAGAACCAGCAGGCCCTCGGCAACGGAAAGCCGGCCGTCCCGGGTGAAGCCGAACAGCGACAGAATAGCCGCCAGCAGCAGGCAGGCCTTCACGCCGAACTGCCTGCGCTCCATCAGACACGTCATGCACACCAGCGACAGGCACATAATCAGCCCCGTATTGGCCGTTACCGAGCCCACCGCGTTGCCCACGCCAATATCCGCGTTGCCCTCCAGCGCCGCAAAGACGGACACCAGCATTTCCGGCAGGGTGGTGGCGAAGCTGACGATGGTCGCGCCGATGATGAATTTGGGAATGCCGGACGCTTCGGCGATCCATCCGGCCGCGTCCACGAACAGGTCGCCGCCCTTGATGATGCATACAAGCCCCGCCGCAAACAGAAGGACAATCCAAAGCGGGGTACTGCCGGTGAAATTCAGGCTCATAACAAGCTCCTCTTTGGGATGAAATCATGCAAAAAAAGAGACTTTCCGCACGATCATCCTATGTGATGTGCTAAAAGTCTCATTACCTGTCAATCAGGCGCATGGCCACCGGCGGAGGCCGGGAGATGTTGGCCATGCCTTGACAACTACTCCCTTTTAACGGAAGGTAGCATAGCACAACAAAAGAAGGAAGTCAATCCGGAAAATCCCGCTGGAAAAGCAGGGGCAAAAGCGGCCCCGAAGGGAAGAAAACCCATGGTTTTCCTCTCCTCGGGGCCGCAGGGCAACGGGCGCGGTCGTAAGCCGAGTTCTGTCGTTGGACGATCATCTATCTACTCCCCGCGTCGCCGCGAGGCTCTAGCGATCTCTTTAGAAGCACGACGAGCAGCCGTATCGCTTCTGGTCGGATCTTGCATCGGGTGGGGTTTACAGCGGAACCGTGTCGCCACGGCCCGGGTGAGCTCTTACCTCGCCTTTCCAGCCTTACCCGGGCAAAAGCCCGGGCGGTATATCTCTGTTGCACTCTCCTTGGAGTCGCCTCCACCAGCCGTTAGCTGGCACCCTGCTCTGTGATGCTCGGACTTTCCTCATGGTATCCCACGCGATCGCCTGGCCGCCCCATTGCCCGTTCAGCATAGCACGCCCGGCGGGGGAAGTCAAGCAGGAGGTCTTATTCCCCCGTCTTTTCCGTCAGCACTTCCAGCGCCGTCAGCTCGTGGCCGTCCTCGTCGGTGTATTCGCCGCTGAAATAGACCGTGACCCGGTCGCCCATGGCGGGGCGGGTCGCAGACTCGGCGGAGTCTTCCTGTTCATCGGCCGTTTCGGTCGGCTCGTTTTCGGCTTCGTCTTCAGCGGAGGCCTTTTCTTCGCCCTTGTCCTCAACGGCGCCTTCTTCTTTGTTTTCTTCAGAAACTTCGCCTTCCATGGCTTCTTCGGCTTCGTTCTCCGTCCCCTCGTCGGCAGACAGCAGCACGCCGAAAACCGTTTCGTCCGTCAGGGTCACGTCGTACTCCATTTCATCGTCCGTCCGCAGCACGAAGCCGGTCTCCGTCATTTCCAGCACCGTGCCCTGCAGCTCCGGCGCCACGATCTTCCGGGCGGCGATCTGCCCGGGCAGGCTCATTGCCATGACGCCGTCAAAGTAAACGGTCACGGTCATGCCCGCGTAAACGGGGGTGGTCAGGTCGCCCTGATGGACGATCACCTCGCCCAGCTCCGTCTGCATCAGGAAGGTGTTTTCCTCAGCGTCTACGCTTTCCACCTGACCGGCCAGCCAGTAGCAGGTAACGCGGTCGGCGTGGGCCTGCGGGGGGATGCTCTTGGTCAGGCGGCCATCGCTTTCCACGATGACATACATGCCGACGTCCAGATCTTCCAGCGTTTCAAAGCCGTCCAGCGCGGTCTGCTCGTCCACGTTGAAAAGAATTTCCCGGCCGTCGGCCTCCTGCATCACGAAGCCGTCCTCCAGCACTTCCGTAAGGGTTCCTTCCCATACCACAGGGCTCTCGTCCGCGGCGTTCGCGGCTCCCGTCAGGCAAAAGGCGGCGGTCAGGGCCAGCAGCAGCGCGGCGATCCGTTTGTGTTTCATCATCATAAAAGTAACTCCTTTCCGTTTTGGGTTCCACTGAAAGGACGAACCGACGGGCGGGAATGTTCCCCGGCTGCGCTGACAAATTTTCGCTTTTGGTACCGGGGAGGCTTTTACAAAGCCGTTTTTTCGACGCTTTTTTCACTTGAAGAAACGGAATGTACGACTGATGATGGCAAATCAGATCTGCTTTATTACGAATAAAACATCCTCATAAAAATCGCCTATTTTTACAACAGAAAAAATACGAACATTCCGTCTCTCCGCTTGAAAAACCGTTCCGGTCATGCTATACTAACGCCGAGGGTCCTGGTATAAGGACGCAATTCGTGAAGGAGGAACAAATCCCATGAAAAAGTTTCTGGCTCTGCTTTTGACTCTGACCATGGTTCTGTCCCTGATCGCGGTCAGCGCTGTCGCCGAAGCCGTCAATCCTGACGACATCGAAGACAACATGACCTCCGCGGATAACAAGTACGAAATCGCTTTCGTCACCGACGTGGGCCAGCTGAAGGACAAGTCCTTCAACCAGGGCACCTGGAACGGCGTGAAGGGCTATGCCGCCGCTCACGGCCTGTCCTACAAGTACTATCAGCCCGCCAACGGCGATCAGGCCACTGATGACGACCGTTACGACGCCATGAAGGCCGCTGCCGAGGGCGGCGCCAAGGTAGTCGTGTGCGCCGGCTTCATGCAGGGCACCGCTCTGGCCAAGGCTGCCGCTGAGTTCACCGATGTGAAGTTCGTCTTCATCGATGGCTGGCAGCTGGGTCTGGAGAACGTCGCTCCTATCGCTTTCGCTGAAGAGCAGTCCGGTTATCTGGCCGGCTATGCCGCTGTGAAGGAAGGCTACACCAAGCTGGGCTTCATGGGCGGCGGCGGCGGCACCAATCCTGCCTGCTGCCGTTACGGCTACGGCTTCGCTCAGGGCGTGAGCGCTGCCGCTAAGGAAATGGGCGTCACCGTGGAACTGAAGTACTCCTGGCAGTACGGCGCTTCCTTCCAGGCCTCTGCTGAACTGCAGACCATGGCCAGCGGCTGGTACGAGAACGGCACCGAGATCATCTTCGCCTGCGGCGGCTCCATGTTCGCCTCCATCGTTGCTGCGGCTTCCGCCAACGATGCCAGCGTGATCGGCGTTGACGTTGACCAGAGCTACGAGAGCGACACCGTCGTGACCTCCGCCCTGAAGGGCCTGGTTTCCGCCACCGAATGGGCTATCGACAAGTTCTACTCTGACAGCTGGGCCGAAGTCGGCGATGTGGCTACCACCCTGGGCGCCAACAACGACGCTGTGGGCCTGCCCACCGAGACCTGGTCCCTGACCAAGTTCACCGTGGAAGAGTACGAAGCGCTGCTGGCCTCCATCAAGGACGGCACCGTTGCCATCGACAACACTGCGTTGAACAACGACGAAGTCGTGAACGCTGGTCTGGAGAACGTGACCATCATCTACGAATAAGCCATATGGCCATTCAAAAAGGAGGAGCGAAAGCTCCTCCTTTTTTGATAAAAATGAAAATACAAAAGCCGCCCGGGGTTTCCCGGACGGCTTTCGCCTGTCTGAAATTACTTCACATCCCAGGGGTTGGGCACGAAGTCGCCGCCGCGGCAGAATTTCAGGTACTTCAGCGCGTGCATCTGGCTGGTCATTTCCCAATCGCCGGCGTATACCGGGTCGTGGTACCCTTCGATGCAGACGTCGCCCTCGTAGCCGTTTTCATGCAGAATGGAGAAAACGTCCCGCCAGTTGGTGTCGCCGAAGCCGGGCGTGCGCTCGGGGGCGAAATCCTTGGCGGCGAAGATGCCGTGGTGGCTGACCGCATCCCAGTCCACAGAGGTGTCCTTGCCGTGGAGATGGACGATCTTCTTGGCCCACACCCGCAGCTGGGCGATGGGGTCGATCAGCTGGATCAGCTGATGGGCAGGCTCCCATTCCAGACCCAGTGCGTCGGAGGGAACCGCGTCGAACATCAGCTCCCATGCGTCGGGGTTGATGCCGATATTGCAGGTGGCGTGCCGCCAGTCGCCGTGCATGGGGCAGTTTTCAATGGCCAGCTTCACGCCACGGTCTTCGGCGCGCTTGGCCAGCTCGGAAAAGACTTCCTTGAACCGCGGAATGGCCGCGTCGATGCTCTGGCCTTCCAGCGCGCCCGCGAAGGTCGCCACGGTCTTGGCCCCGAAGAGATGAGCATTGTCGATGGCGTATTCCAGGTCGTGCAGCTGGGATTCGTTCTGCAGGGCGTTGCAGTAGTAGCCGACCGTGGAAACATAGGTGCCCGTGCCTTCCAGCATTCCCATCACCTTGGGGGCCAGTTCCTTCAGGTCGATGCCGCTGTAGGTCATGTGGAAGTTGATGGCAAAGCACTCAAAGCCCTTGTCCTTCATGCCGGGGAGCCACTGCTCCGCCTGCTGTCCGGGAATACAGGTACCGATCTTGATCTGTTCCATAATGGTTCCCCTTGCGTATGGTTTTGTGGGGTTCAGTCCAGCTTCAGTTCGCCGTTCTCAAAGTAGACGGGACGGTTGGTCTCGGCGGAACGGTAGATGGCTTCCAAAATCTGCGTGACCACGTAGGCCTGCTCGGGCTTGGTGACCAGAGGCTTGGAATCGTCCAGCACGTGAGCGATCCATGCGCGGGCTTCCAGCTCCGCCGGGTCGCCGCCGGTGGTGCCGTCGTAGAAGGCTACGCCGCCCGCTTTCAGGTCAGGCTCGGTGACGAAGGTCTTGGAGTACTTTTCGCCGTTGATGCGCAGGCCGCCGTCCTTGCCCAGCATATCCGCGCCGCCCTTGTCGCCGCAGAGGATGGTCTTGGCCTCGTTCACATCCAGCGTGTTCAGCGCCCAGCTGGCTTCCAGATAGATGGTCGCGCCGTTCTTCATCTTAATGAAGCCGAAGGCGGAATCCTCCACCGTGAACTTTTTGGGATCCCAGGGGCCCCACGCATTGGCGGAGTTTTCGTGATCCGCCAGCTTGCGGAAGGTGGAGCCGGTCACCATGGCGGGCTCGTAGTTGTTCATTTCCCACAGGGTCAGGTCCAGCGCATGGGTGCCGATGTCGATCAGGGGGCCGCCGCCCTGATTTTCCGCATCCAGGAACACGCCCCACGTGGGCACGGCCCGACGGCGGATGGCCTGCGCCCGGGCGTAGTAAATATCGCCCAGTTCGCCGTTTTCACAGACCTTTTTCAGGTACATGCTGTCCTGACGGAAGCGGCTCTGATAGCCGATGGTCAGCTTCTTGCCGGTGCGCTTGGCCGCGTCCAGCATCTTCTTGGCCTCGGCGGAGTTGATGGCCATGGGCTTTTCGCACATGACGTGTTTGCCCGCTTCCAGCGCGTCCACCGTGATGAAGGAATGCTGCTTGTTGGGGGTCAGCACATGCACTACGTCGATGTCATCTTCCTTCAGCAGCTCTTTGTAGTCGGTATACACCCGGGCGTCCGGGGTGCCGTATTCCTTGGCGGCCTTTTCCGCCCGTTCCTTCACAATGTCGCAGAAAGCGACCATCTCCACCGTGTCGATCTTTTTCAGCGAGGGCATATGCTTGCCGTTGGCAATGCCGCCGCAGCCGATAATACCGATATGCAGTTTGCGATCCATAGGCATATCCTCCATATCCAATTTTAGTTGATGAAAGCCGATCACCCGCTCTGACGGGTACTTTCATTATAATCCAGCTGAATCGGGCGTGTAAAGGGACATTGTGGGGGATTTTCCCGAAAGAAAATGAAAATTGTACTCTTCCTGTTTTTCCTCGACAAAACCCGCCGCCCGTGATAAAATTTCGCATATGCATTTCGATGCATAGATATGAATGGATTCATGGAGGCGCATGGGCATGAAAGAGTACCGGTTCCGCTACGGCGACGGGGAGGTCGTCATTCCTCTGGACGAAGGCCAGGTGTTGGGGGAGCTGCACGGGAATCATGTGCCCGCAGCCGCCTCCATTCCCGATACCCTGCGGGCCGCGCTGGAAAATCCCATCGGCCTGCCGCCCCTCCGGCAGTGGACGAAGCCCGGCGAACGGGTGGCGCTGGTCATCAGCGATATGTCCCGGTTTTGGATGCGGCAGGATAAGGTGATCCCGCCGCTGGTGGATTATCTGCGGGACGAGTGCGGCATCCCGGAGGATCACGTGACCATCATTGTGGCCAACGGCACTCACGACGGCGGTGACGAAAAAGAGCTGCGCACGCTGGTGACGGACGGCGTATACGACCGGGTGCGGGTGGTGAACCACGACTGTCAGGCGAAGGATCTGGTGTATCTGGGCACCACGGCCCACGACACCCCGGTGTGGATCAACGCCGAAGCCGCTCACGCCGACCGGGTGATCTGTCTGGGCGCCTGCACCCACCACGTCATGGCGGGCTTCGGCGGCGGACGCAAGAGCATCCTGCCCGGCATCAGCGGCATGGAGACCATCTGCCACAACCATGCCTATTCGCTGGACCCGGCCTGCCTGATGAGCAATCCCCGCATCGGCAACGGCAAGGTGAAGGACAATCCCCTCAATGACGATATGTGCGAGGCCGCGGCCATGGTTCCCCAGCTGTATATGGTGAATCTGGTGATGAACGCGGAAATGCAGCTGGCGGAAATTTATGCCGGTCACTACCTGACCTCATGGCAGAAGGCCTGCGAGGCGGTGGACCGCATCTACCGGGTGGAAGTGCCGGAGAAGGCCGACGCGATCATTGCCAGCTGCGGCGGTTTCCCCAAGGATATGTCCCTGTATCAGGGCACCAAGACCATCGACAACGTGGAAACCGGCCTGAAGCCCGGCGGCACGCTGATTTTGCTCATCGAGGCCCGGGACGGCGGCGGCCCCGCCGAGTATTTCGGATGGATCGACGATCTGCTGGGCGGCACGATGGAAAAGCGTCTGCGGGAGCATTTCACCGTGCCCGGCTATATCTTCCTGCTGAACTGCGAACAGGCGCACCGCTACAACATCCTCATGCTGACCTCTGTGCCGCAGGAGACAGTGGCCCCCATGGGGCTGAAGGCCTTCTCCGACGTGGACGAGCTGATGAAGGCCGCTCATCTGGAGGGCAAGAGCCTGTACGTTATTCCCAACGGCAGCACCGTGGTGCCCTACGTGAAAGAAAAGAAGTAAAAGGGGAGAGGAAAAGATGCGTTCCTTTGTTGCCAAACGTTTTGAAACCCGCCCGGCAGGGCTGAGCCTTGACACCGAGGCGTTGGCCCGTTATGCGGACGTGATCGACCTGAGCATCGGCGACACGGACTTTACCACCGACAAGCGCATCATCGACGCGGCCTATGCCGACGCGCTGAACGGCTACACCCACTACGGCGACCCCAAGGGCGACCCGGAGCTGGTGGGCGCGGTCATTCAGGCGTGGAAAGAGGACTTCGGGCAGGACATTCCCCGGGAGGAAGTGCTGGTGACCACCTCCAGCAGCATCGGCATGGCGCAGGCGCTGCTGGGCATCGTGAACCCCGGCGATGAAGTGATCGTGCTGGCCCCGTACTTTGCCAGCTACGCCCAACAGATCGAACTGGCGGGCGGCGTGGTGGTGGAAGTGCCCACCTATGAGGAAAACGCCTACCGCCCCGACGAGCAGGAGCTGCGCCGGGTCATTACGTCCCGTACCCGGGCCATTATTATCAACACACCCTGCAATCCCACTGGCGCGGCCTACGACCGGGACACGCTGGAAATGCTGGCCGGCATAGCCAAGGAGTTCGACCTGCTGGTGCTGGCGGATGAAATCTACACCCGGTATCTGTACGAGGGCGAGTTCATTCCTATGCGCACCCTGCCCGGCATGGCGGAGCGCACGGTGACGCTGAACAGCTTCTCCAAGAATTTCCTGATGACCGGCTGGCGGGTCGGCGTGGTCATCGCCCCGGCGGAGCTGATCTCGGTGTTTCAGTTTATCAGCAATGCGCTGACGTACACTGCTCCCTCCATTTCCCAGCGGGCGGCCATCCGGGCGCTGGCCCTGCGGCACCAGATCGCCGAGGAGTACATATGCAAATATCGGGATCGAGTATTTTATGCATCCGAATGCATAGAAAAGCTGCCCTACATGACCCTGCTGCGGCCCCGGGGCACGTTTTATCTGTTCCCCGGCATTGCCAAGACCGGCATGACCGACGGCCAATTCTGTCAGTTCCTTTTGGAAAAGGCCCATATTCTGGCCGTGCCCGGAAGCGTATTCGGCAAGGCAGGGCAGGGACATTTCCGCATTGCCTGCACCGTTTCGGATGAAAAGCTGCAGGAGGCCATGGAGCGCCTGAAGGACTTGAGCGCCTGCTTCTGACCGGCTAAAAACTCCACGCAAAAAAAGTGAAACTTTTTTCATTTTTCCTCTTGACAATATGCAAAACGGATGTATAATCATTCACGTAAGGTGAATAAACATTCTAACGATTTTGGAGGGACGAAACCATGATGAAGAAAATTTTCGCGATCGCGTTGGCCCTGTGTCTGATCATTTGCACCGTGTCCGCCTCTGCAGAGGGCGTACTGGAAAAGATCAAGAACGCCGGTGTGCTGGTGGTAGGCACCGAAGCCACCTACGGCCCCTACGAATTTTTGGATGACAACGCCAACCCCATTGGCTGCGACATCTGGCTGGCTCGGCAGATCGCCGACGAGCTGGGCGTGGAGCTGAAGATTCAGGACATGGCCTTTGACGGCATCATCAACTCCGTCATGATCGGCGATGTGGACATCGGCATTGCGGCCTTCACCGTGACCCCCGAGCGCGCTGAGGTGATCGACTTCACCAACCAGTACGAGCTCAGCGAGCAGCTGCTGGTGGTCAAGAAGGGCGACGGCGCTACCTACGCCACCAAGGAATCTCTGGCCGGTAAGAAGGTCGGCGCGCAGATGGGCACCATTCAGTCCGAGCTGATCACCTCCGCTCTGCCGGACAGCGAACTGTTCGAACTGGACACCTATCCCAATCTGGCCATGGAAGTCATCAACGGCAACATCGTGGGCTTCGTCTGCGACAAGGCTGTGGGCGAAGGCATGATCTCCCAGAACGACAATCTGGAAGCCGCTGAGTTTGCCTTCTCCGCTGAAGAAGCCGCTTTCGGCAAGGCTGCCGTCATCGCCAAGGGCAACGACGACTTCATGGAAGTGGTCAACAAAGTGATCGATAAGGTAGTGGCCGACGGCTCTTATCTGAAGGCTTTCGACGACTACAACACCATCTGGCAGGCCAACGCCGACTAAGTAAGGGGTAGTGATCCGCAACCTCAATCGTCGTCTTTGGCACTGCCGTGCCAAATCCTCGTTTCGGTTGACGGCTGCCGGTCGCTAACCGCCTGCGGCGGTTGCATCCACTGGATGCACGCTTCCTCTCGCCGCCCTGCACCCCACACCGCGCCCTATGGGCGCGGGGCCGCTTGAGGGAAAGGCGGTTGGCTGCGGAGTTACCGCCTTGGCACGACAGGTGCCACGGCTCGCGGGTCTGGTGTGATTTCCCGCCAGTTGGCGCCCGGCGACAGGCCTCGCGGCTGGCACATCCATCATGGCTCAATGAAGCAGTGGCAGAGCGACAATCTGCACTCATGACCGACACACGTTATGATACGTTTACGCCGGGTGGGCGTTTCAATGCAAAACATGATCCTCCGGTCGAACGGTGGATCATGTTTTTTCATTTGGCAAGGGAGGGGAAACCCCATGAAGAAGTATTGGTTTCCGGCGGTGATTCTGGCCGTGTTTGAAACGGTCGCCGTCACCCTGACCCTGACGAAGCACAATCTATTCTATCTGTTCAATTTCAGCTATATCGGCATTTCCCTTGCACTGGGGCTGGTATTGTTTATTCGGCAGTACAAGCACGCGCGCCGGGTGACACAGCTGCTGGTGGGGCTGTACATGCTGGTCTATCTGGGTCTGATCGACCGGGAAAACATGCAGATCGAGGGATTCTGGTATTATCTGTTCACAGGCGTATTCGAGGCGGCCACCATTCACTATGTCGTTGCGAAAATTTTCGGGCCGCTGCTGTTTGGCCGGGGCTGGTGCGGTTATGCCTGCTGGACGACCATGGTGCTGGATTTCCTGCCCTACAAGGTTCCCCGTCAACCGAGAAAGAAAATCGGCTGGCTTCGGTACGTTTTCTTTGCGGTTTCGCTGATTTTTGTGGGCGGGCTGTTCCTGTTTCAGGTTCCCAACAAGGAAAACGTGATGTTCTGGGCCTTTATCGTGGGCAATCTGCTGTACTATGCGCTGGGCGTCGGGTTGGCCTTTCTGTTTCAGGACAACCGGGCTTTCTGCAAGTACTTATGCCCTGTGACGGTCTTCCTGAAGCCCATGAGCTATTTTTCCCTGATTCGGGTTCAGTGCGACCACAGCAAGTGCGTTTCCTGCGGAAAGTGCAAAAAGGTATGTCCCATGGACGTGGATATGACAGACAATTCCCGCAAGCGGAAAAACGGTACAGAGTGCATTCTGTGTTTTGAATGCGCCAAGGCCTGTCCGAAGAAAGCATTGTAAAGAACTATAGGCTCAAAGGAACGCTGCCTTCCGTGAAAAGGCGGCGTTTCTTTATTTTGGAAGTAGAGGAAGGGCAAAGGAGAGCTATGGGGGAACGGCATGGGTGACGCATAACGCTTCATGGGAGCGTTTTTTGCATCATGGGGGATTGACACGCTCTCTGATGTGGGAGCGGGGGGTGATAGGGGAGACTCGGAGTTTGGGCGAACAGGCACGGTAGTGTGAATCGCGTGATGGCTGTCCTGAGGAAAGCACCATGCTTGTACCGATGTACGTCCACTTTGCTGGAGGCAGTCCCCAGCGGGGGCTGACGCGCCGACTCCGGCGCGGGTGGTGGGGCTGCCGCCCCCGAGGGGAGAAGTCCTTTCTTTCGAAGCGAAAGAAAGTACCAAAGAAAGCACGCGGCACGGCGACTCCAGAGGCGGCCCGCCCCGCTGCGCGTTATTCGCAAATATC
>ERZ827150.857-NODE-857-length-42107-cov-6.960929_pt1 | contig 42107 bp, 30 predicted proteins | sample MGYA00519779_ERZ827150 | MGnify/ENA primary metagenome ERZ827150 (study PRJEB31778, sample SAMEA3449267) | human gut metagenome | biome: human gut; feature: human-associated habitat; material: faeces | place: United Kingdom | collected 2010/2012 ...
TCTTCTCCTACAATATTTTTAACCATCATATGATAATGATTGAAATATTTTTCAAGTTGAAATCTGAGTACAATTTCTATTTCATCTGTAATATTTGCAATAACTTTGAGCTACACTCAAAGAAATTACCGATACTTACCACAGAAGAAGGGGAAGTATTCTTTCGTTTTGTCAAGCAGGAACTAAATGCAAGACATCTAATATCGATCAACAAAAACGGAATAGAGGTCATGCTTTATATGACTTTGATTACCGCTATGTTAGTGCTGATCTATAGCGAGATTGAGGACTTCTTTTATTGTATGAATACTTAAAAATTTTTATCCTTGCATATAAGACATCCCATTTTCATTTTGGTATATTAAAGTATATATTACACCCGAACCCGATTTTGCACCATTTTCAGAAAAATTTTCAAAGAAAAAACCTATATTTGCATTGAACCTCCTATGTTTAGGTTGGTACATTAAAGTATATAAATGTCAAGTTATATATATAATCCAACAAAGGCCTTTTGGTATTACTGATAGCAATGTGTATCCAAGGCAGGACGGTTTTAATAATGGTCTTTGAAAAAGTGATAACCTTGTAACTGCCGCCGTGTTTGTCGAATCTGAATAAGATATGAAATTGTCCGTAGTTTCAATATTTTATCGTAATCGTAGGGGATCCTCTATTTGCGAAATACAGAGATTCTTCCTCCTCCTGATCTGCATCCTCGGAGGAATCCGGGTCACAGTTGCCGCAGAACTGCTGCATAGCCGCTTCTCGCTCGTGCTACCGGATCTTTTTCCGACTAACGATGTCAGAAACCTTTTCCAGGACTCTGAAGGTTACATCTGGATGGGAACAGACTGTGGACTGATTCGTTACGACGGTTATGATCTGGTAACCTACGATCAGGATATGGCCCCGGGAATCGGATTCAACGCTTTCGTCAATACGGTGGCCGAAGACAAGGACAACAACATTTGGATCGGAACCGAATACGGACTCTTTACACTTGACAAGACATCGGGAACCATCTCGGCCGCAGATTGCAAAGAACTGGCTGACGACAACGTCACAGCAGTCTACTGCGATACTGGCAACGGAATCTGGGTCGCAGGTGAAAAGGGACTTTTCCGCAAAGGTCCGACTTTGAGAAAATTCTTTTCCGTCGATCTGCGGGCCGATGACGACACACCTGTTTCGGGAATCACCTCGATAATCAAGGATCGCAATGTCTGCCTATGGATCGTCGCCCGAAGTTGCGGTCTGTTGCGTTACGATATCCGCGAAAAGAAGACCTATATTTACGATGACCCTCTGCTCCGTCAGGCCAGAGTCGTCTTCTGCGACTCGGCAGGTACAATCTGGGTTGGCACGGCTGGATCCGGACTGCTCCAGTTGGAGAATCCCTACAGTCCGAATGATTTGAAATACATTCGTTATTACCACACCTCCGACGAACGTTCGCTTTTGGATGACTCTATCTCGGATATCGTCGAAGATAAGGCCCGCGGGATTCTTTGGATCGGAACACACTGCGGTTTAAGCGTGCTTCATGACAAGGGGAGCATACTCTCATTCGAAAATTTCAAATCCGGATTGAAAATCGGCGATCTCCCCTATAACAATATTACCTCGCTGCTCCTATCGCACGACGGACAACTCTGGGTGGCCATGGAAGGAGGCGGAATCTGCAAGACCCAGATGCGCGAGTTCCAGTTTCTCGACAACTCGTCATCCACCCTCCGCAACAACTATAACATCAGTTCCATTTTGAGCCTCTCGTATATCGGCGAAGGTAATTTTTGGCTTGGGCTGCCAGACGTCGGACTTATCCAGTACAACATCCACAGCGGCAAAGTACAAAGCGCTAAGGATCTCCCGGGATTGAGCCGGATGCCTTCCCATACATCCATCACTTCAATACTCCGCCGCAAGGTTGACAATACGCTTTGGTTCGCCACGGCTGATCAGGGAATCTGGATCTACGATTCCTCATACGGAACGTTGCATCAGATGTCCCGAATGTACGATCCGATTCTGCACGACGACCGTATTCGCGTCCTGCGTGAAGACGCCTCGGGCAACGTATGGATAGGAACCCGTCGCGGCGCAAACATCTGCCTGCGCGACGGCAGAATACTCTCACTCGAAGAGTGGTGGGGGGGGGAAATATTCCGGGGGAAGTTTGACGTTACGGACTTCACCTTCGACACTCAAGGACGAATCTGGATCTCGGTCTATGCCGGAGGAATCATCCAACTCGACCCCGAGAGCAGGCGGAACCGATATTTCTCGATTGCCGACGGCTTGCCCGACGAATATGTAGCATGTCTCTGCGTGGATGCACACGGCAGTATCTGGGCCGGTTCCTCTCACGGTATAGTAGTCTGCCCTGCGCAAAAGAATGGCTTCCGTCCCGTCTCCTCGCTCCCGGGCGAGGGCCGAATGCGTGTCACTAACATCCTTCGGGACTCCAACGACCGCATTTGGGTCTCGACGGCCAATTCTGTCTACTCGTTCTCTGCCAACGCCTCAGGCAACATCGAAAACATCAACACCTATCAGGTTGCCGGCGAGAACCGTTCGTTCTATTTCAATCGCCATTCGGCTGCGTTGCTCGACTACTCCCGCGTTGCCTTCGGCGGTTCGGACGGGCTACGGATTTTTGCCGGAAACCGCGTCTACCAACGTCGCATGACTCTTCCGCTTGTCTTCACTGACTTCAAGGTCCACAACCGTTCGCTGCGGCAAATGCCCGAGGCCGAGCGCACCCAGATAGCCGACAAGGATATTGCCTATGCCTCTATGATCACGCTTGACCATCATCAGAACAATTTCAGCATCGATTTTTCGGTTCTTTCGTTCCTCTCGCCCACCGACAACATCTTCCAGTACCGGCTCGAAGGCATGGATATCGATTTTGTAACCGTGGACTGGCGTCATCGCACGGCTTTCTACAGCAATCTTCCGGCCGGAACCTATACCTTCCGCCTCCGTGTGGCCGGTAGTAACGGTGTCTGGTGCAGCAACGAAAAGACCCTTTCGATCCGCATCTCACCGCCGCCGATGCAATCCTGGTGGGCGATACTTCTCTACGTGATTGCATTTCTCGGACTGGCCTATGCCGGATTCCGGTTCGCACGTTATCGAATCCGGATGAAGCACGAGATCCGGCTCTCGCATTTCGAACAGCAACAAATCGAGGAGCTGAATCGGGTCAAGTTGCAGTTCTTCACGAATGTTACCCATGAACTCATGACTCCGTTGAGTATCCTGATCACCTCGCTCGAAGGACTGAACAAAGGGGTCGGAGAGCCACATGCTCTCTATTCGGTCATGACGGTCAACGCCGCCCGGCTGATGAGACTCATTCAGCAGATTCTCGAATTTCGGAAAGCCGAAAGCGGCAATCTCAAACTCGGAGTCTCGCAAGGAGACATTGCGGCTTTCATCCGCAAATGTAGTGAAGCTTTCACCCCGCTGGTGACTAAAAAGGCGCTACATTTCTCGTTCGAAGCCTCTCCCTCGAGCATTCGGGGATGGTTTGACCCTGACAAGGTCGATAAGATCATTTATAACCTGCTTTCGAACGCTGCCAAATACACACCAGCAGACGGACGGATCGGAATCACGCTCACCCGCCTCGACAACGAGGTCGAAATCGAGGTTGCGAATAGCGGAGAGTTGATGAGCCGCGAAGCCATCGATAATCTCTTTAAGCGCTTCTACGACGGGAAATACCGAAAATTCCATACTATCGGAACTGGCATCGGACTTTCATTGGTCAAAGATTTGGTCACAATCCACAAGGGACGGATCGCTGTGACGAGCTGCGCGGAACGTGGCAATTGCTTCCATATCACATTACCGATTCTGCGCACGTCTTACGACGATGCCGAAATAGACGACGAAACGAATCAATCCGAAGGTATGACCGAATTACTGGATGCTTCTCTCGTAACGCTTCGCAGTCCGGAGCCCGCAGTCTGCCAGAAGGAGGCAACAGCGGCCAGCGGTCTGCAACCGGAACCGGCTATTACGGACAAAGAAACTGGAGAGAGACACACCACCGCTGCGTCAGAGAACAAACATACGGTGATGATTGTCGAGGACAATGAGAACCTGCGCGAACTTATCCGCCATTTACTCGAATCCCAATTCCGTATCATAACGGCCGAAGAGGGACAGGAGGCTATCCAGCTCCTAACAGAGCAGTCGGTAGACCTCGTTGTTTCAGACATAATGATGGAAGGAATGGACGGACTGGCACTATGCCAGTGGATCAAGAACACGTTCGAATATTGCCATATTCCGGTCATTCTGCTCACAGCCAAACACGGCGATTCGAGTCGAATCGAAGGTTACAACTCGGGAGCCGACGGTTATATCACCAAACCATTCAGTTTTCAGGTGCTTCAGGCCCGGATCGACAACCTGCTCAAGCAACAGGACCTGCGCAGTTCGCGATACCGGAATCAGGTCGTCATCGAGGTCGAGAAACTCGATTACACCTCAATGGACGAGCAATTCCTTCGACAAGCCATCGCCTGTGTGAATGCCCACATCGCCGATAGCAGTTTCTCACGTACGGACTTTGTCCGCGAAATGAATACCTCACGGACGGTTCTCACCGAGAAACTCAAATCACTGACGGGACTCACGCCGGCTGCTTTCGTTCTCGATATACGGCTGCGCGCAGCCCGTGAGCTGCTCGAAAAGCAGCGCCATATCCGGGTCTCCGACCTGGCCTACACTGCGGGATTCAACGATCCGAAATATTTCAGCATGTGTTTCAAGAAAAAATTCGGTACCTCTCCCCGCGAATACGCAGAACAACACACATCAGAGGGTGAACCACCCCAACCAGAACCTTAATCGATTGTTTATCCAGCAATTTGCAAAAACCGGACAATTTTAGAATTGTCCGGTTTTTTTCTTTCAGTGAACTATTGCGGTCAAAATTCACCTCGAATACCTTCATTTTTTCGGTTCTTTGAACAAAAAATCATCGGAAGCGGAGAGTCGCCCGCAAGGTTTGGCCCGTCCGAAAACCTAAACTTAACCTTTTTCTTATATTATGTTGTTATGAAAAATTTTTACCTCCCCCAAAAAGCAACCGCACTGCTGTTTTCGCTCGCAGCGGTTGCAATGTTTGCCTGTACGAATGACGCAACGCCGACACCTCCTCCCACTGTTGATCCCGGGAATGAACAGATCGCGGCCGAACCTTTTAAATCCATCAAAGCAACCGTTGGCGAGGAAACAGTAACGGCAACCGTGCAGGATGAGGAGCGGACGATATCGCTGACTTTCGATTACGCCGAATCGTTCAAATCCGTAAAGCTCGTCGTCGAACTTAACGATGGATGGTCGATCACCAACCCTGCGGATCCGGATAATGCCGATCTTTCGGACAACGCTCCGAGCATTGTTTTCCAAAAAAAGTCTGACAATTCTACGCTCGAATACAGATTCCAGATGAAGACCTATGCCTTCCCGATTGCCGATCCGACGAAAATCACGGTTGAAGGCGCTACGATCAATGGCGATGCACAAAATCCCTATCTCTATACCATCCATTTCGAGGTCAATTCGCCGACCTCGGTGGAGATGCGGTTCGCTGAAGGCGCCCTGATGGAAGGGGCGACGATCGATGGACTGCAAGACGGCATTTTGCGGCTCGAATTCGGATCGCTGACCTCCCGACAGATTGACGTGCTGGCCAACAACAAGATCCACACCTATACATTCCGACTCGACATGCCGGCCGCTGTCGACGAGTTCCTTCAGAAACTGCTCGGCGTGGGCAACTTCATCGACAAGACAGCGGAATACGCTTTCGCCTCAAAATACGACTACATCAAGGTCTATAATGCCACGGAACTGAAAAACATGCCTGGCGCCACCAAGGGCAAAGGTGAGGACGGAAACTCCACTTCCGAACCGGTTCACTGGACGAATAACAGTTCACTGGAAGTCCAGGAGGCAGCCATGAGATGTCTCGGAGACTGTAAGGAGAGTGATTTCACAGAGACCGTCAGCGGCGTCAACTTCACGGTCGTAACGGTTGACAAGTCGAAAGTCAGCGGCAGGATCGAGGCCAGCAGCGAAGATCGCGGATTCATGATCGACGGTTCGGAGGGTCTCATCACAATGAGCGGCAACGTAGTCGTACGTGAAGATCAAAAGTTCCGCAACAACCTGATAGCCGTCAACGGTACCACGGTGGCTAACCACCTCTCCTGGGCGCAAACCTTCCGTACGGCCATCGCCTTCGACAACGCCGGAGCGATCCACTTTGTATTGGCTGGATTGGACAAGCAGAATAATTCGATCCGTCAGTTACCTTTTTGTGAGGATAAGACCGACCACAACATCGTTCTCAGCGATCAAGAAAGGGACAAGTACTACTACGGTACCAAGTACGCAAACTATTTCCTCTCCTCGTGGGCATTCAACATGAAGAGCGTGGCTACGGCTCACATGCTCGTGATTCTGAACGGAGAGTCCAAAGGCTGGCGCTGGGGGCTGCTCAACGACGGCAATAGTGCTCAGCCTGGCGGTGCCACAGCTTACAACGCCCGGGCCCGCCGAACGTTCATCGGTGAAACCGAGGACAAGATCGTCTTCGTCACTGAGACGGGCGACGGTGTGCTGATTTCCCAAGGCGGCCGCGTGATGCAGGCGGCCGGCTGTATCAATGCCACCGCTACCTCCCGTCACGACGGCTGGATGAACGTTGCCCTCGAAGGTAGCGGCCGTTCGACGGAATACGTGCCCATGATCTACATCAACGGTGAGAACGTCTCCGGTGGAACCGGGAACACCTGTCCGCTCTGCTACAAGATCGTTTACGACCCCAAATAAGGCATCGGCCATTCGGCTTCGGACGCAGGTTTCAGCCTACGTCCGAAGCCGAATGACGACTATCTCTTTTTACCATTCTATGACCGGATCAACCATGAAACTAAAACGATTCAGACTCCTGATTTCGACGCTCCTCGTTTTGCCGGTGATTCTCATTGTTTCGGCGTGCTCCGAGACACCCGACAATATTGAGGAGACCTACCGCGGAACGGCTTTTTCGGCTCTGTCCGTCACGGCCAACAACGGTGAGACAGTAACAGCGACAACCGTCGATGAAAAAAATCTCTCACTGGTTTTCAATACCGCCGATGAGTTCGATAAATGTTCCCTGACACTGGAAATCAACCCCGGATATCAACTCACTTATCCCGAGGACCCGAAGAATTTCAATCTGGCCGACTCACCCGTCATTCACTTTCTCAATCCGCAAGGCAGGGTTGTCAAATACTGGCTGAGCGTACGCTCTAATTCGCTTCCGGTGATCGACGCCTCGAAGATCAAAATAGAAGGAAGCACCACGACCAATGACGTCACATTGTCGAGCGCCACGAAGACCTTGACCGTAAACTATGCTTTGGGCATGGACATGACAGCCATTACGCTCGTCTTCGAACAAGGCTCGCTGCTCGAAGGGGGCTCCGTGGGCGAGAACAACCGAGCCACATTCGATCTTTCAACGGGCAAAACCTGTGAACTGACCGTCCGGATGAACGACAAACAGGTAAGTTACCGGGTGATAATCAATTTCGGTCGCGTAATGGCCGCCCCGTCGAGTATCGGTCTTCGCGACGTTACGGATCAGTTCGTCGACGAGAAGTCGCCATTCTCCGTCTACCAGACCGCGACGCTGCCGCCTGTGCCGATCCGCAATGAGGGCATGCCCGAAGAGCCACAGTTTTGGAACTACAACAATAATTATGAGACCCAGTTGAATGCCATGGCTTTCCTCGGTGACTGGGCATCGAACCGTCCCGTGGTCAACCTTACCAACCAGTCGCTGACGGTCATCTTCGCCAATTCGGCAGCCATCAGCGGTAATATCCAGGTCAGCAAAGCCTCGGGCCTCGAACTCGACGCCTCGCTGGGCGATTTGGTCATAACGGGATGCTCGAAAGAGCTGCAAAGCGAAGTGGCGCTCTGTGACCGTATCGTCGATAAGAAGATTCAAGCGCTGACCAAGGGTTACTTCCGTTCGTGCGTGGCTTTCGACAAGGAAGGAGGCCTGCATCTGACGGCTGTTGCACTCGATCCGAACAACCTCACTCCAACCGACATCTCCGAATATCGGGAGATGGGATTCGTCGACCCGAAATACTATGGCATGCTCACCGACGAAACCATGGCTCAGCACTTCCCGCAGAAAAACGGTTATAGCGAATATATCTCACGTTGGTCGTTTGATATCGACTGCTTCGCCACGGCCTACCCGCGCATCGTATGGGATGGCAATGCACTCCGATTCCAGACGAGTCTCGCCAACGACGGCTACGGCGACTGCTCGGGCGACGGTTCGGCATGGAACGGCGAACGAACCCGCTGCTTCATCGGCATTACTTTCGACGGCCGCATCGCGCTGGCCGCATCCAACGGTAAGAGCGGCATGCTGCAAATCGCATGGCTGCTCCACAAGTTGGGTTGGCGGTACATGTACTACTTGGGAGGCTCGTTCTATGCCGACGACGAGTTTCAGCCATCGATCTGTCTCAACGGTCAACTGGTTTGCGGCACCGAACATCAGGTTGCCAAATACTTGTTGGTCTTCAACGCGAAGCCTTAACGCAAAATTTTCTCATTATGAAAAAAACAGCAATCTGTCTGTTGCTCGCGAGCTGTGCTTGGTTTTCGGTCGGTGCAGCCGCGGCAAACAGCATCTCAAAATATGCCGAACCTCAGCAAAGTTCCCGTTCGATTGTCTATTCGGGACGGATTGTGGATGCCCGGAACAATACGCCGCTGATCGGAGCCACAATCATTCTCAAGGGAACCACTATCGGAGCCAGTTCCGATACGGAGGGCAACTTCCGGATCGAGATACCGGCGTCAATTCGGGATGTCGAACTCGAAGTCTCCTATATCGGCTATCGACCCGAAACGGTTCGTACCGTGAAGACCGCCGGTATCGTCATCCGCCTGACGGAAAATGCTACCTCGGTCGAAGAGGTTCAAGTCATTGCCTACGGACAGCAGAAGAAGGTTACCGTGACGGGCGCGATTGCTTCGATCGGTACCAAGGACTTGCTCAAATCCCCGAGCGGAAGTTCAGCTAACGCCCTTGCAGGTGCAGTCACGGGTATCTCGTCGGTTCAGATATCGGGACAACCCGGAGCCGAAGACCCTTCGATCTATGTCCGCGGTACGGGTTCGCTGTCGAACAGCGCCTCCAAACCGCTGATTTTAGTTGACGGTGTCGAACGTTCATTTTTCCAAATGGATCCCCATGAAATCGAGAGCGTCACGGTCCTCAAAGATGCCTCATCGACGGCCGTATTCGGTGTACGCGGAGCCAATGGCGTCATCCTTGTCACCACACGCCGCGGCGACAAGGGAAGTCCCGAAATTTCATGGAACTCTTCCTTCGGACTCACCCAGTCATTGCGTAACCTCACAGGTGTAGACAGCTACAATTACGCCCGCATTTACTCCGACATCGAAATGTCCGACAACCCGAGTCTCACGGCAGACAAGCTCAATTTCTCGCCCTACGTTATCGAACGCTTCCGCAAGGGCGACGATCCGATCATGTTCCCCAGTGTCGATTGGAACAAATATATTTTCAAGAACCTCGCATGGCAGACCCAGCACAGCGCTACAATCTCCGGAGGCGGCGATCGGATTCGTTATTTCGTCTCGGGCGGTTTTCTCGAGCAGGACGGCATGCTCAAAAAGATGTACGAGAGCTACGACCCGAACTATAACTACAAACGGTTCAACTACCGCTCGAACATCGACATTGACCTGACAGGAACCACGTTGCTCAAACTCAATGTCGGAGGTCGCACGGGAACTCGTCGTGAGCCCGTCACAGATGCATTATGGCAAAAGATCATGTGGGCGACCCCTTTCTCGAGTCCCGGGTTTGTCGACGGTAAATACATCGCCAACTCCCACAGTAACTACATTCCGCTAGCTGAACTCTCAAGCGGTCTGGACTACTATTACAACTGGGGATACCGCAAGGTCCGCTCGAATGAATTGAACCTTGATTTGGCCCTCGAACAACAGCTCGGCTTTATTACCAAAGGGCTGAAATTCAGTGCTAAAGGAGCCTATAATACCACTCACTCTGTCACGACACAATACGGAGTGACGGCTGCAGACAGTTTTTACTCACCCTACTACTTGGGTTCAATCACACAGGCCGGTATGGATATCTCGGATCCCGAATTCGACAACACGATCATTTATAAAACCGAAGGGGTAACCGGCATGAACGAACCGATGAGCTACAATGAATCGGCAACCTCGCGGGCTCGTGATTGGTATCTCGAAGCCAGTCTGAACTATCAGCGGTCGTTCGGCGATCACGATGTTTCAGTCCTGCTGCTCTATAACCAGTCGAAAAGCTACTATCCAGCCGAATACACCGATATTCCGACGGCATACGTCGGATATGTGGGCCGTCTGACTTATTCCTACAAGAAACGCTACCTGCTGGATTTCAACATCGGCTACAATGGCTCGGAGAACTTCGCACCCGGAAAACGCTACGGAGTCTTTCCCGCCGGTTCGATCGGATGGATCGTCTCTGAAGAGAATTTCATGAAACGACAGAAACTGATTGATTTTCTCAAACTGAGAATTTCATACGGTCTGGTCGGTAACGACCAATACAGCGGTGCCCGTTTCCTCTACCGGCAGGGACTCTGGTACGGACAGCACTCCGTCCGTGGCACTGGAGGTAGTTACGGGTTCGGTAGCACGAACAACGGCATGCAGTACGACGCCCTCGAGGGAACGATCGGCAACGACGAGGTGACATGGGAAAAGGTGCGCAAACAGAATTACGGTATCGACCTGAAGATGTTTGACTCGCGGTTCTCGCTGACAGCCGACTACTTCTTCGAACATCGGTACGACATTCTTTCGTCGCGTAATACACTACCCTCGATCGTCGCCGTCAACCTTCCGCTAATGAATCTCGGCATCGTGGATAACAAAGGTTATGAAATCTCGCTTGGCTGGAATGACTCGAAGCGGAATCTCAACTGGTGGATTCAGGGCAACATCTCCTACTCGAAAAACAAGATCATCTACATGGACGAAGTGTCGCCAAATTATCCGTGGATGGCCCAAACGGGACGCAGTACGGGACTTAACTACGGCTACCTTTTCGATCGCTTTCTCGCTGTCGATGACTTTGATGCCGAGGGCAATCTGAAGGTCGATGCCAAGGGCAATTCACTGCTGCCGGCCATGTCGCTGGCCAATCCCAAACCGGGAGATGTCTTGTTCAAAGATTTGAACGGCGACGGCAAGATCAACGGCGACGACAAGACTTATTTCGGATACAGCGATCGACCGGATTACGTTTTCGGCCTGCTGGGCGGCATCCGCTGGAAAGGATTCGAGATATCAATGCAGTGGACCGCCGGTCTGCATGCTTCGCGAGTGCTCTCGGGAGAGTATCGTGAGCCGTTCGGCAGCACGAACTCTCGGGCGCTGCTGAAGTTCCTGGCCAACGACAGTTGGACTCCGAACCACACTAACGCACGCTTCCCACGAATGACGTTCACACGCAAACAGCACTATCTCGAGGATTCAGATCTGTGGCTCATGGATGGTTCCTACTTGCGGCTAAAGGTCCTCGACATCGGTTACACCTTCGGGCAGAGCAAGGCATTAAGCAAAGTGGGAATCAAGTCGTTGCGTATCTACTTGAGCGGGTACAACCTGCTGACCTTCTTCTCCGAACTGAACGACATGGACATAGATCCGGAAGGAACCACCGGTGGTTCGACCATCGATTCCTATCCCAACGTACGCATCTTTAACCTTGGAGTCAATCTCGCATTTTAATCCGACTCTCATGAAGAATCTGACCAACATACTGTTATTATCATTAGTCGTACTGACGACGACAATCGGTTGCTCCGACTTGAAGTTCGGGGACAACTTTCTGGAAAAGGCGCCCGGTGTAGATATGACCATCGACTCGATCTTCTCGCGAAAGCTCTACGCTGACCGGGCTCTGACGGGAGCCTATGCCACGATGCGCTCCTGCCTAACGCTCGGAAACAATGAGAAATTTCCCAACGAAAGTAATGGTAATTTCGGCTATAAACCAGCTGCTGACAAACTTGGCTGGGATAATCTCGACGCCTTGACTGACATCATCAACAGCCACATGAGCTATGGGGGCGCTGCATCGAAATATTACTCGGGCACCTACGATGCTGAAACCGAAAATTCCAGTTCGGGAACAAAAATGGGCTTTAACCCATGGCAGGACGCCACGTGGTGGGGAATCCGCCGAGCTCAACTCTACATTGAGAACGTCGATCGCGTTCCCGACATGACGAGCAAAGAAAAGGAGCGCGGAAAAGGTGAAGCCTACATGATCATGGCATGTCATTACCTCGATCTGTTCCGCAATTTCGGAGGCATTCCGCTTCTGAAAAATGCGGTCAACATTAGCAATCTGGACAATGCGGATTTCAAACGTCAGAGTGTCGAGGAGACGCTGGGCTACATTGTCTGGCTGTGCGGCGAAGCAGCCAAAAAGCTTCCATGGAACGTTAGTGCTGCCGAAGACGGTCGTTTCACGAAGGCAGCAGCAATGGGTCTGAAGATTCGGGCTTTGGCCTTTGCCGCCAGTCCGCTCTTCAACGCTTCGGCTCCGTACGCTCCGGCACAATCGCCCATGGGAGCTAATGCCTCGAAGGTTACGGCCCAGGAGGCAGAGCGGATGATCTGGTTAGGAGGCTACTCCGCAGATCGTTGGCAACAGGTGATCACCGCCTGTAAGGAGTTTTTCGAGGAGAACTCCCGAAACGGCAATTTTTACGCGCTGGTCGACACCGATAATCCTGCCGAAGACTTTTCCAAATGTTATGCCGACCGTTACAATGGCGAGATTTTGATCTCGACGGGACGCCAGGTCGAGACATTCTACGAGCTTTATCACACCTATTGCTTCGGACCTTCAGTCGACCCTGTCTCGGGCAACAAAAACTGGGGCTGGGGAGGTGGCTGCGTGACACTCAACTACGTAGATCTTTTCCCGACAAAAACCGGTGAGCCTGCCCGTTACAGAAACTGGATCGCCCAGAACGGGCACAAAGGTTCGGAGAACAATACCCCTTTCGTCGATCGGGATCCACGCCTTTCGGAATCAGTTATGGTCATCGGAGGCAAGCCCTTCCGCGGCCGTCAACCCGAGATGTGGATTGGCGGAACGGAACGCGGTGAGAAGAATGCGGGGAAGGCCATCACGGGATTCTGTATCCGCAAGTTTTTTTGGGACTTCAACCCCGAGACGTATCACTACAAACCGGTCTGCTCGCCCTATTTACGGTTGGCTGAATTGTGTCTGACTTACGCCGAGGCTCTCAACGAGACTGGCCAAACTGATGAGGCCAAGATATGGCTCAACAAGACCCGCAACCGGGCCGGTCTGCCCGACATCACGGATGCCCAACTGGCACGCCTGCATCCCGACGAGGAGTTGGCCAAGGCTCCGGATTACCTTGAGATGGCGGGTGACAAACGGTTGCGTGAGGAGATTATCGACGAACGAGCTCGGGAATTTTGTTTCGAAGAGGTTCGCTGGTACGATCTTATTCGCTGGAAGCGGGCAGATATTTTGGCACAACCTCTTTACGGTATCACCATTACCGGGAATGCCCGGGATCTTGAGTTTTCCGATCCGGAACCCGAACCGGATCGGGCATGGACCAATAATTTCGATCCCAAGTGGTATTTGAGTGCATTCCCCTCGGACGAAATTAATAAGGGATACGGTCTAATCCAAAATCCGGGATGGTAGCAGATTGTTAAATCGTCAAACATCAAATCATGAAAAAAACATATCTTGCAATACTGCTCTCGGTCACATCATTCTGGTGCGCAGAGGCCCGAAAGGTGGAGGTCCATGTCATGGATTTCTGGAATCGGCCCTTGAGTGAAGTGACCATCTGCACAAGCAATACACAGAGCCTCCTGGGCCTAACCGATGAACAGGGATGTGCACAGATCGAGGTTCCAGAAGGTTCCGAGATTATTCTCACGCTTTTCAACCGCCAAAGCCGGATCGTACGCGTCAATACGTCGCGGATTGAGGTCAGGCTCTCGGATAAGGATCGTCTGTTCGATATCGGATACGACGAACGCATTCGCAAATCGGAAAGTACGGCTTCGCTGTCGCAGGCCGTCAGCGAGGATATCCAGGCCTCGGGCAACACCACAGTCATGAACAATCTCTACGGACTGATTCCGGGATTGGGCGTCTATCAGGGTTCGAACCTGCCTTGGGACAATTCGCCTTCGCTGTATGTCCGCGGTCAGGGATCATTCGGCGGCAATCAAGTTCTGGTGCTCGTTGACGGCATCGAACGCGACATGGCGCAAATCAGCCCTAAAGAGGTGGAAAGCATCACGGTTCTCAAGGATGCCGCCTCGTTGGCCCTTTATGGGAATCGGGGTGCTGACGGCGTTGTAGTGATCACCACTAAACGTGGCGGCGACCACGGCCTTCGAAGTCAGATTGACTATAACTTTGGGGTTCAGACGCCATTCCGGATTCCCCACATGGCCGACGGATACACCTATGCCAGCGCAGTAAATGAGGCGCTTTCCAACGACGGACTCTCGCCTCGATATACCATGCACGATATGCGGCTCATCGCCGGGCATATGCATCCTCAACTTTTTCCCGACATTGACTGGCAGGCCTTGATTCTGCGAAAAGTGGCATTCACGCACGATGTAAATCTCACTTTCGACGGAAAAGGACAACGCATCCGTTACTTCGTCTATGCGAACTACAACTCCAACCGGGGATTTCTGAACAACACGGAGATGAACGACGGCTATTCGACCCAGATCGGCATGGATGCGCTCAAGGTTCGGTCGAACATTGAGGCCCGATTGACCAAAAGCACCGTCGCTCGGATTAACCTAATGGGACGATTGATGCAATATCAGCATCCCAGTGCCGGAACCAATTTGTCGGGTATGTACGACACCCCCGCAGCAGCCTTCTATCCATTGGCACCACAATCCGAAGGAGGCGGTTGGGTCCGCAGTCGGCTCTGCAAGAATCCGCTTGCCGATTTGACCTCGCGGGGCTACAACACGGTGCTGCAGCGCACGCTTTTTGCCGATCTGACAATCGATCAGAATCTTGAGATGATTACTCCGGGACTTTCGGCACAGGTTCGCGTTGCCTACGATAACTCGGCCGAAATTACAGATATGCGAACCTGCGATTTCGCATACATGGAGGTGTCCTCCGCCAACGACGAGATTGGCAATGTCAAGGAACTCCTCTATACACCCTACGGAAACAACAGAAACATGGAGTTCAACAGCAAACTTTCGACCTCGATAAATCGGACGTCGGTCTGGGCCAAAATTTTGTATGACCGTAAATTCGGAGCCCATGGCATCTCGGCCCGCCTGATTTTCAACGAAAACCGATCCGACTACCGGGGTGCCAACAACTCATATATGTATCGCGACGGAATCGTCTCCGTAGGATACAACTACGACTCGCGCTATTTATTCAATGCGGTTTTAACCTACGCCGGAGCCAGCCAGATGCCGGCAGGTGACAAATATCGGGTTTATCCAGCCTTTGCAGTCGCATGGATCGCCTCGAACGAATCATTCCTGCACGACAACCGGATTGTAGATCTGCTTAAGTTGCGGGCTTCGTTTGGCGTGACGGGCATGAGCGCCAGGTTGTCTTACGACATGGACAAGCAGTTCAACGGTGGTGGCAACTCCTATATCTTCGTCGGGAGTACTTCCCAATATGGTACAGCCCAGGGGGCTCTGCCCTCAACCGGAATCGAACCCGAACGCGAATACCGCAGCAACATAGGAATCGAATTGAGCTTGTTCAAAGCACTGACTCTCGATGCTGACTTCTTCTACAACAAACGTCGCAACATCCGGATATCGTCCGAGGGGACGCTTTCTGGAGTTCTCGGAATTGGAACTCCCGACGTTTTCACGGGCGAGGTGCGCAACTACGGATGGGAAGTCGCCTTGGGATGGCGTAAGCAAATAGGAGATTTTTCCTATGGCCTTCACGGACAAATCTCTTACGCCAAGAACAAGATCATCCGGAAAGAAGAGGGTTACAAACCCCATTGGTACATGTATGCCAGCGGAAACACCATCGACCGTTTTTACGGACTGATGGCTGACGGTCTTTACCAGAGTAACGATTTCAATGTGGACGGAACACTACGTCCGGGACTTCCGGTCTCGACCTACCGAAGCAATGTACAACCCGGAGACGTGAAATACGTCGATTTGAACGGCGATGGCAGGATCGACGCCAACGACTGCGCCTATCAGCTTTATGCCGCGCTTCCACAGATCTACTACGGATTCAACATCGAGTTGGAGTGGCGGGGTTTCGGGCTGAACGCCTATTTCCAAGGTATGGGACGCTCGACCGTCACGACAACGCTGGCAAGCATCTATCAGCCTCTTTATGGCAACGAACGTAACATTTCGGAGCACTACATGGAGAACCGCTGGTCGCCCTACAACACCTCAGGGCATTACCCCCGACTGACCACGCAGTCTAACGCCAACAACTTCGCACCCAGTTCGCTTTGGACCGAATGCGGTGATTTTCTGAAACTCCGCACACTCAGCCTTTCCTACAAACTACCGGCACGGCTCGCCTCCAAAATTCGGATGCGTGAATGCTGTCTGTACCTCAAGGGCATGAATCTCTTCTCGGCAGATCGAATTGACATTCTCGATCCCGAATACATCAATACAGGATATCCGTCGGCTCGCTCCTATCAGATCGGGTTTAACCTTATTTTTTAATTCTATCCAAACGATGAAAAGAATATTCTATTTGTTCGCCGTACCGCTCATGACGCTCGTTGCATGTAGCGACTTTCTGGAGCTCGACGAATCCGAATATCATACGGTGAAATATCAGTTCTCGACGTTCCGCCGCGTAAAGCAGAATGCGACCAACGTCTACGGCTATGTTCGCGACGGATTGGCCGATGTAGAAGATACGATGCTTGATGTCGCATCCGACGATGCGGTTTACGCATGGGAAACCAGTAACATCAAACGCTTCTACGACGGCAGTTGGTCGCCAATCAATCTTATAGACGACCGCTGGGACAACCTCTACGAAGCCATTGCTGCAGCGAATTACTTTCTGGAGAACTGTCCCGAGGATTTCCCCGATGCCAAATATCAGGACAGCTATGAGGAGGATCTCAAACAACTCCGAAACTATCCCTACGAAATCCGGGCGTTGCGAGCCTATTTCCACTTCGAACTGCTCAAACGCTACAATTCGATCATACTTGGAAAACACTCCTTTACAAAGGAGGAGGTCAACGACCTCAAACCAGTCAGTTATGCAGAAGCTGTGGGGTGGATCGTTTCGGAGTGCGACGCCGTGATTCCTGTACTTCCGACAACTTATTCAGGTTCCTATTACGGTGAAGTCGGTCGCGTAACCCGCGGTATGGCTCAAGCCCTTAAAGCACGCGTTCTGCTTTATGCGGCCAGCCCGTTGAATAATCCCGGGAACGATAAGTTGCCCTATCTGAAAGCTGCACTCGCCGCCAAAGAACTCATCGACAGTGACATCTACGAACTCATTGACGAACAGACCACAAACAATGCGTCGGCCCAAGGGCTGATCTTCGGGAAATTGTGCCCATTGAGTTCGAACTTCGAAACTGCCAACTTCCCGATTGGCTACGAAGGTGGCAACTCGGGAGTTTGTCCTTCACAGAATCTCGCCGAAGCCTTCGACATGCGGAACGGCAAATCTTTCAACTGCAACGATGTCGGGCATTGGCGTAACCAGCTCAATGCATCAATGCGCGATCCCCGTTTTGCAAAAACGTTGCTCTACAACGGAGCACAGTTTAAGGATCAATACATCCAGTCCTACATCGGAGGACGTAACGGTCAGCCTCTCGACGGCGCCTCGCCAACCTCATATTATCTTTACAAGCATATTCAGGAGGAGACGAGTTTCGTTGCCGGCAATGAAACCTATTTTCAGCATGTATATCCGCTTTTCCGCTATGCCGAGGTCTTTCTGAACTACGCGGAAGCGCTCAGTGCCGCCACAAGGGATGCCTTATTCACAGGAACTATCGACGTCGATGGGAAACCTGTAGAGTTTACACTTTCGCCGCTCAAGGCTCTGAATGCGGTCCGTACTCGATATGGAATGCCGGCCCTGACGTCGGTGATTAATTACGAGAGCTTCGAGGACCGTCTGCGCAGAGAACGTCGCGTAGAACTCGCTTTCGAAGGACACCGTTTTTGGGATCTGCGGCGTTGGAAGATCGGATCGCAGACCACGCGGATCTACGGACTCGAAATTACCAATTCGAACGGAGTGATCTCATTCACCCGCAAGTTGATCCAGGAACGTATCTGGCAGGACAAGATGTATTTCTATCCCATCGCTCAAACCGAACGATACAACAACCGCAATTTGATCCAGAATATCGGATGGAATTAACGACAACTTAATAACACTCAACCCATGAAAAAGATGCTGGTGACACTTGCATTCCTGAACACGCTCTTCTTTATGTCGACCGCTTGTTCACAAGACGATTCCAATTATATACAGCCTAAATTCGAGGATCTCGGAGCCTACACGCCAGACGATATCTCGAACTGGCCGCATGCCATCTTCAGTTTCAACGACTGGGCCTGCACTGACATGCAAATGGCTGATAACCGACTGGGCATCGATCCCATCGTCCGAAACGGATCCCGGACAACCGTTTTGGCCTACAGCTCAAAAGAGAACATCCGCTTCACAACGCTTCGGAGTGGAGAGAATCCATATGATTACATCCTTCAAATCAAGGATTTCGACGCCGATATCCCACAAGTCTGGATACAATGTTCCTCGCTCGATCAAATGGCCGGACCCATCACACTCACACCACTGACCTCAACCCTGAAGATCCGACTGATTGAGGCCCCCGACAACATGGAATCGTTGCAGATCGTCCTACCCGGGATGAACGACGCCCTTTATCTCTTTTCAGGAGTGACCGAACCTGCTGACGGAATCAAAAACAAGACTCTTCGTCTGACAGCTTCGGACGGTGATCGCACATACTATCTCTTCCCGATGTGTTCGGACCGTTCGTGGAATCTCGATTTCACAATCTCGATCGACGGTTCTCAGTATCCCGGGACGCTCACGATTCCTCACGGTATCGGAGCAGGCGAGGCACTCGAAGTGGATTTCGATTTTTCAAAAATGGATTCCGGAAGTTACAACGTCTCTTATCGCAAAGCGGAATACGGTTCAAAACCAGCCCTGCTGGCTTCGAATACCTTCGAAAATGCCCGGTACGACGAAACTTTCAAGAACAAGAACCCTTACTACAACGTTTACGTGCTCGAGGGTTCGACATGGAAATCGGTCGAGGTACACAACGCGCTCTGTTCCAACGCTCCGCGTCTGCACGAACAGATATGGAACGACTGGAACAATGCCAAGAAACTTCGTGACACGATGTGCTATGCCCAATTCCTAAACGACTTTGCCGGTCCTGTACGCGTGCGAATCGAGAAACGGGTCCCGTTCTCGCAGGTTCGGGTACGTCCCTCGACTTGGGACATCGCCACGGAACTCGTGGCAGCCAATACGATCGAGTTCTCGCTTCCGAGTTGGGAACACCGCAAGGTTTCGGTCGAATTCGACGGAGATCGCTACCACAATCTTTTTCTGCTGCCCAACCGGCCCGATCCTGCACGCGAGCAATATGCAGACGGATCCGCCGACCGTTATTTCAAAAATGGTGTTTACTACTTCGGAGGAGGCAAAGAGCACATTCTCGCAGAAAACGCCCCCATCAAACTGACTTCAGGTCAAACGCTCTATATCGACGAAGGAACGACACTTTATGGTCGTATCGAAGCCCGCGGCAGCAATATCACCATCACCGGACGCGGAACCCTTTCGGGAGCCAAACTCCAGCATGTCGGAAACCAGTACGCGAGCGGAAATATCTTGATCGACGTTCTCAACAACAACGGATCGAACAACTGCTCGGGATTCAAAATCAATGGCATTACGATCGTAGACACGCCCAGCTGGTGTCTGCGCATCTTCAACACCGACGATGTAACGATCGACAACATCAACATGATTCACTGGATACTTAACGGCGACGGTATCGACATCTGTACTGGAAAACGGATTTCAATTACAGACTGCATGCTCCGCACCTACGACGATTGCATCACGCTTAAGGTTCGTCACAATGCCAAACCCATTGGTCCGATTGATGACGTGAAGATTGAGCGCTGCCAGGTATGGACAGAACTGGCCCGCGGCATCGTGGTAGGTCCCGAATGCGGAGACATGACCTCGCTCTCCTACAAGACGGGAGGTATCTCGAATGTAAGCGTTTCGGACTGCGTGGTTCTGGAGGCATCGCGTGCCAATGACAGCAATTTCGAGAATGCCGGATTGGGCGTCATGGCCGAATCCGCCGGATCGAATGCTCCGGGAGTTCCGGGGCCCATTGACAATATCCTTTTCGAGGATTGCGTGATAGACGATATCCACTCTTCGGGACGTCCTCTCTCCATCATGGCCCGGGCACACAGGGACGGAAAATGTACCGTTTCGAATATAACCTTCCGCAACGTCCGGATCATCTCCCAAAACGGATGCCGAATCTCGGGAATCGATCCTCAGGGGAATATTTTCCGAACCCTGACATTCGAAAACTGCGACTACAACGGTTTGAAGATCTCATCGTTGGATCCTTCATTCCTGATTTGCACGAATATGGACAACGTAACCGGTCTGAAATTCCAATAATTGTATTATCTTTATGAAACAGAACCCGAAGGGCTCCATACCCTTCGGGTTTCGATAATCCACGACAAAAAGTATGACAAAATTCCCAAAAACAATTTTTCTAATAGCGGCAGGAGTGCTTGTAGCTTGCAGCCGTCCTCAATGCGTCGTAACACCGTTACCTGAGCAGATCACCTACAAGGGGGGCTATTGTGCCTGCGACAGCAGCCGGGCCGTCGTCGGCGAGTTCGCCAAACTCGAAAGCCGGATCGACCCCTCGGCCGAAGGTATCCGCGCCGAAGGCTACCGATTGCAGATCGATCGGCGGAAGATACTCCTGACGGCCATCGACTCGGCCGGACTCTTTTACGGTAAGCAAACACTACGACAACTGGCCACCGCACAGGGAATCCCATGCGTGGAAGTTCTTGATAATCCCCGGTTCGCCTATCGCGGCATGCATCTCGATGTCTCACGCCACTTCTTCCCCAAAGAGCAAATATTCAAGATTCTGGACGAGATGGCGTACTACAAGCTCAATAAATTCCATTTCCATCTCTGCGATAATGGAGGCTGGAGAATACAGATCGACAAATACCCCCTGCTTACCAAACTCGGCTCCCATCGCATGGAGATCGAATGGCTCAAATGGTGGGATTTCGGCGACAAACATTACGTTCCGGAAGATACTCCGGGAGCATACGGCGGTTACTATACGAAGGAGGATATTCGGCAAATCGTTAGCTATGCTGCCGGGCGACATATCGATGTGATTCCAGAGATCGAGTTTCCGGCACACTCGGATGAGGTATTTGTAGGTTATCCCGAATTCTGCTGCACGGGAAGGCCCTATACGACCGGTGAGTTTTGCGTAGGCAATCCGGCCACACTGCGCTTCGCAGAGGATGTCCTGACCGAGATCATGGAACTCTTTCCCTCGAAATACATTCATATCGGCGGCGACGAAGCTCGCAAGGTCGCTTGGAAGAGTTGCCCCAAATGTCAGCATCTGGCCCGTGAGGTGGGTGGATTCGAAGAGGTGCAGTGCTATATGATCGAACATCTCGAACTATTCCTTGCCGAACACGGTCGCGTGATGATGGGCTGGGACGAGATTCTGAAAAATAGCTTGCGTTCCTCCTCCGTGCCGATTTCTTACCGCGGGCAACGCGGTGGTATCGAGGGAGCTAACCGCGGGCTGAACGTCATCATGTCGCCCGGTGAGATGATCTATTTCGACTGGTACCAGGCCGATCCCTGTACGCAACCCCGGGCCATGAGCGGATTCTCCCCCATCAAAAAGGTCTACAGTTTCTATCCTGTACCTGATACCCCTGAAATGGCAGCGGCCAACGAATCGATGATAAAAGGGGAGTACGTTGCCCCGAGTAGCGTAGAGTACATCTACAACGGGGCCTCGAAGAATGTTCTCGGCGTTCAGGGCTGCATGTGGACTGAATTTGTCAACACGTCGGAGCACCTCGAATACATGATGTTCCCCCGCATGCTGGCCGTAGCCGAAATAGCCTGGACACCTCAGAACCGTCGCGAATGGCATGACTTCCGTCGCCGCATCAATCGGGAGATTCCCTTGCTTCGTTCCCGTGGAATCAATGCCTTTCAATTAAGCAATGATGTTGAGATCACTGTCACAAGGCTTCCCAATGGCAAAAAAGCCTTCGTCACGATTGATACGGAAAAATACCCCGTTGAGGTACGCTACACGCTAGACGGCTCGGATCCGACGCCGCAGTCGCCGATCTATAAGAGGCCCTTTAAGACAAAAATCGGGACCACGGTCAGTGCTGCCTGCTTTGAGCACGGCCGTCAATCTGGGAACACAGCCCACGTTGACGTCAGCGAACATCACGACATCAGAAATTATTATCCCTATCTCGAAACTCCCGAAATCCATGCATCAATCGCACCTTGATTTCATCAAACAGCGGATGTGCGGACTGCTGAGTCTGCTGCTCCCTCTGGAGAACCTTGCTACTGATGTGCCGCAGCTGGGCAAGGATTCGGTTCAACGGATCGTAAAGTCCATGACCCTCGAGGAGAAGGCTTCGCTACTGGTCGGCTTATCAATGGAGGATTACGGCGGGGAGGGATCCGTAGCGGGTCACACGCTCCGTTATATTCCCGGCTCGGCGGGAACGACCGCCCCGATGCCCCGATATGGGATTCCGCCGACGGTTATGGCCGACGGCCCGGCCGGATTGCGGATTGATCCCGTACGAAAAGGCGATTCGCTGACCTATTATTGTACGGCATTCCCAGTCGGTACGATGCTCGCTTCGACGTGGAACACGAAGTTGATTGAGCAAGTGGGAAGCGCGATCGGAAACGAAGTGCTAGAATATGGATGCGACGTTATCCTCGGTCCGGGCATGAATATCCATCGGAATCCGCTCTGCGGCCGTAACTTCGAATACTACTCCGAGGACCCGCTGTTGAGTGGCAAATGCGGAGCTGCTATGGTTCGCGGTATTCAGTCGCAGGGCGTGGGTGCATCGATCAAACACTTTGCGGCCAACAATCAGGAGGGACTTCGGTTGCAGAATGATGCCCATGTCTCGCAGCGCGCCCTGCGCGAAATCTATCTGCGAGGATTCGAAATCGCCGTACGCGAAGGGAAACCTTGGACTGTTATGTCCTCTTACAACCGGCTGAACGGCTCCTATACCCAGGAAAACCGCGAATTGCTGACCACAGTTCTGCGCGACGAGTGGGGATACAAAGGGATTGTCGTGACGGACTGGATCGGTCGGCGCAATACCGTCGCTCAAGTTCATGCCGGAAACGATCTGATGATGCCTGGCGAACCTTCCCAAAGTGAAGAAATCATTCGGGCGGTACGGGAAGGGCGTCTCGATGAAAAGGAGGTGGACATCTGTGTCGAACGTATGCTCAAATACATCATGCGCACACCGCGTTTCCGCAGATACACACCTTCTAATCGCCCTGACTTTACCAAAAATGCGACGATAGCACGGCAAGCTGCGGCCGAAGGAATCGTATTGTTGAGCAATCGGCAAAAAACCTTGCCCTTGCCTCCCGAATCACGAATCGCGCTGTTTGGCGTCCATGGATACGACTACATTGGATGCGGAACCGGTGCCGGATATGTCTATGCCCCGTATATGACCGAACTGAACCGGAGCTTTACCGAGGCGGGATTCCGACTCGACTCCATCGTTGATAACCTCTATGCCCAATACCGTTCGTTCGGTGAAATACTCTATGCCGAACAGAATCGGAAACTGGTGCTCGGCAACCGTATCTACACTCCGGAGAATTCGTTGACCCCGGAGTTTATCGAGGCGCGTGCCGCGACCAACGATATTGCCGTGATTTCATTCGGACGTCTTTCCGGCGAAGGGAACGACCGCCCGACCTTGGATTTCTACCTCTCGGACGACGAACGCACCTTGCTCGAGCGTGTCTGCACGATCTTTCATGCAGCGGGTAGAAAGGTCGTCGTGATCCTTAACATCGGAGGTGTGATTGAGACCGATTCCTGGCATGCCCTACCTGATGCCATTCTTGTTGGCTGGCAAGGGGGTCAGGAGGGTGGTTGCGCCACAGTTGACGTGTTGAGCGGTAAGGTATCCCCTTCGGGACGTCTGCCTATGACCTTCCCGAAAGACTACACCGATCATCCTTCCTCGCAGAACTATCCGTTGAACTACCGATCCTATCGAGGCGATTGGGCCGACAATACTCCCGAACGCAAGTTCCGAAATCTCGGATACACTGACTACGAAGAAGATATCTGGGTCGGATACCGTTATTTCAATACTTGGGCATCTGACCGCATCGTCTTTCCTTTCGGATTCGGATTGAGTTACACGACTTTCGAATGGAGCAATGCCGCATTGAAGCTATCCAGGGACGAATGCCTCGTCACCCTGCAGGTCACCAATTCGGGTACATACCCCGCAAAGGAGGTCATCGAGCTCTTCGTTGCGGCACCCGGAAGCACGCTGCCCAAACCCGTGCGTGAATTGAAGGCCTTTGCAAAAACCCGTATGCTCGAACCCGGCGAGAGTACCATGATAAGGTTATGCTTCCGCGTGAACGACCTGGCATCGTTCGATCCGGCATCGGCGTCATTCGTCACGGATGCCGGAACCTATACTATCGAATTGGCCAGCTCGGCCAATGAAATACGGCTTAAATTGCCCTTAAAGATACCGGCTACGCGCCGTCGGGTACACAACGTGCTTAATCCCCAACAGCCGATCTGTGTTCCGGACTTTCAACGTGAAAACGTTGGATCATTCCGTCCGGTCGGTGGTTTCTGACTCCTCACAAACGAATATTCCAAAACCTTTACATGCTGAATAATTAGCATGGATAGATTGCAAAGATAAAATGACAAAGGCGGAATTCCTCAAACAGCGGGAAACAATTCAGTCCAACACGCCAAAGATATGAAGAACCTGTTTTACCTTTTGATATGCGCTCTGGGTTGGAGCAGTTGCTCCCACTTGAATCCGCAGACCTTCCGTTCCGACCGGGAGATTGAGGCTCGCATTGAAAAGATCCTCGGAGGACTCACCCTCGAAGAAAAAGTTGGCCAAATGTGCCAGCTCACCGTCGGGATGGTTATCGATAACAGCGATCCGCAAAATCCCTTCATCAGCGATGCTCTGCTCGATACTGTGATCGGCCATTACAAAGTGGGGTCAATCCTCAACATTCCATTTGGAATAGGACAGCCCCGCGAAGTTTGGCTTCGGGTTATCAATAAGATCCAGCAGCGCTCGCTCGACGAACTGGGAATCCCCTGTATCTACGGCGTGGATCAGATTCACGGTGCCTCCTATACCGTCGGTGCAACCTTCTTCCCGCAGGGGATCAACATGGGAGCTTCATTGAACTGCGATCTGATGCGTCGCAGTTCAGAAATCACTGCCTATGAAACCCGGGCCTGCGGCATTCCATGGAATTTTGCGCCGGTCATGGATCTGGGACGCGATCCTCGCTGGCCTCGGATGTGGGAGAGCTACGGAGAGGATGTCTGCATCAATACGCGTATGGCCGTAGCCTCAGTATCCGGCATGCAGGGCGACGATCCCAACCACATTGCGCCGAACCGGGTGGCCGCCTGTCTAAAGCATTTCATGGCCTATGGCGTACCGGTTTCGGGACAGGACAGAACCCCGTCGTCGGTAACCCGCAATGCATTGCGCGAGAAATATTTCATTCCCTTTATGGAATCGATTCGGGAGGGAGCTTTGTCGCTGATGGTAAATTCGGCAAGCAACGACGGCATGCCGTTTCACGCTAACCACGAACTGCTTACCGGCTGGCTCAAAGAGGAATTAGACTGGGACGGACTGATCGTAACGGACTGGAACGACATCTATAACCTTTGTGATCGGGATCACATTGCCGCAACCCGTAAGGAGGCCGTGGCTTTGGCCATCAATGCCGGAATCGACATGGCAATGGTTCCTTCCGACTGGAAATTCTGCGACTACCTGCGGGAGTTGGTTCAGGAAAGGGTTGTACCTATGTCACGTATCGACGACGCCGTACGCCGTGTCTTACGGTTGAAGATGCGGCTGGGACTCTTCAAGGAACCTTTTATCAAAGCCGAAGAGTTCGATCGGTTCGCATGTGACGAATTTTCGGCAGTAGCCTTGCAAGCTGCCGAGGAGTCGATGATTCTGCTCAAGAACGAATCCGATCTTCTGCCGCTGAAGCGATCCACGCGGATACTGCTCACCGGACCGAATGCCCATTCAATGCGCTGCCTCAACGGGGGCTGGTCATATTCATGGCAAGGAGATCGCTGCGACGAATTTGCAGGCGAGTATCATACGATCTACGAGGCCTTAAACAGGAAGTTTGATCACGTGATCTGGATTCCGGGCGTGGAGTACGGAACTTCCGAAGAGAACTGGCAGACGGAGTATGTCACGGGAATCGATCGCGCCGTTGCCGCAGCGGCCCATGCCGACGTCATTATCGCCTGTGTCGGTGAGAACTCCTATTGCGAGACCCCCGGCAACATAAACGACCTAAATCTTTCGTCGAATCAACAGCAACTCGTTCGGGCTTTGACCGTAACTGGGAAACCCATGATTTTGATTCTGAACGAGGGCCGACCGCGACTCGTCCGCGAAATCGAACCGCTGGTTCAGGCTATCGTTGACATCCTCCTGCCGGGCAACTACGGCGGCGACGCACTGGCCAATTTGCTGGCCGGGAATGCAAACTTCAGCGGACGGTTACCGTTTACCTATCCCCGCTGGCCCGATGCCCTGGCTACATACGACTTCAAACCCTGTCAACAGATGGGACCCATGGAGGGCGAATACAATTACGACGCCGTAATGGACGTGCAATGGCCCTTCGGTTATGGTTTGAGCTATACACGATTCACCTATTCGAACTTCAAGACCAAATGCAGCGAATTCCGAGACGGAGATTGTCTCACTTTTTCGGTCGACGTGACCAATACGGGAAATCGAAGCGGGAAAGAAGTCGTGATGCTGTGGTCGAGTGATTTGGTGGCGAGTCTCACCCCCGACGTGATCCGACTGCGCAATTTCGAGAAGATCGAACTCGCTCCCGGTGAAACCCGCACCGTGACTCTTTCAATTCCCGCATCAGATCTCGCTTTTGTCGGCTACGACGGTCGTTGGCGGCTTGAAGCAGGTGAATTCCGGATCCGAATGGGGTCGGAAGCGACCGTAATCCGCTGTAGCGAGACTCGAATCTACGAAACTCCTAATCTTCCCCAAGTTTGATCATAATAACACATCTGGAATATGAAAAGATTCATCATCACGATCCTCCTGCTCGCATTTGCAGGATTGAGCTTTGGGGCCGAGAATCTTCCTGCCATCATTCCCTTGCCCCGCAAGGTCGTCTGCAAAGGGAAAATAGCCTTCACTTTGACGGAATCCACCAGGATTTTGTTGCCCCGGAATGATAAAGTACTGCGCCGCACCGCAGAGATCTTTGTGTAGACAATCGCCCGGGAACAAAATCTGATGCTAAAAATCCGGGAAAAAGATTCCGGTGAAATTCGACTCACGGTTGATCCGCAACTCGCCGAAGAAGCTTATCGGCTCGACATCACAGCGAGCGGGATTGACATCCGGGGAGGATCATCAGCAGGTGTCTTCTACGGACTTCAGAGCTTTCGCCAGCTTCTTGCCCAATACGGGACAGTGCTTCCTGCCTTGCAGATCGAGGATGCTCCCTCGTTCGGATACCGCGGGGCGATGCTCGACTGTGGTCGTCATTTCTTCACGGTCGACGAGATCAAAACCTTTATCGACTTGTTGGCCTTGCACAAGATCAACCGTTTCCATTGGCATCTGACCGAAGATCAGGGTTGGCGTATCGAAATCCGCCGCTATCCCGAATTGACGAAGATCGGATCGCAACGTTCGGAAACAGTTCTCGGTAACAACTCCCCGGCTTACGATGGAACCCCCTATGGCGGTTATTACACCCAAGATCAGCTACGCGACGTTGTAACCTATGCCGCTGAACGATTTATCGTCATAATACCCGAAATAGAGATGCCGGGACATGCTTCAGCCGCTCTGGCCGCCTATCCCAATCTGGGATGCATCGGTGAGGGATATAAAGTGCGAACACATTGGGGAGTTTTTCCTGAGGTCTTTTGCGCCGGCAAGGAGTCGACGTTCGAATTTCTGCAGAATGTTCTCGAGGAGGTGATCAAACTTTTCCCCTCGGAGTACATCCATGTGGGTGGCGACGAGTGTCCGACAAAAAGCTGGAAAGTCTGCCCCGCCTGTCAGAAACGTATCCAGAACGAAAGTCTGAAGGATGAACACGAGCTGCAAAGCTACTTCATGCTTCGCATAGAGAAATGGCTTAACAAACACGGCCGTCACCTGATCGGCTGGGACGAGATCCTCGAAGGCGGTATCTCGCAGAGCGCCACCATCATGTCGTGGCGTGGCACTGCAGGCGGCATCGCTGCAGCCCGAGCCGGGAACAAGGTCATCATGACCCCCAATACCCACTGTTATTTAGATTATTACCAGACAGAGCATCCACAAGGTTGTGAACCGTGGGGAATCGGCGGATACGTTCCCGTCGAGAAGGTCTACTCGTTTGATCCTTACGACCAACTCGCTGAAACCGAATGCCCCTACATCCTCGGCATGCAGGGCAACATCTGGACCGAATACATAGCATCAATGGCTCATGTCGAGCACATGACTCTACCTCGTTTGGCAGCTTTGGCTGAAGTGAGTTGGAGCTATAAAGGCCGCGACATCGAGGATTTCCGCCGCCGCATGGAAAACCTCCGTAAGATCTACGAATTATGCGGATACCGATATGCCCCCTACTTCTTCGATCACGCCGAGGTGAAAAAATAGAGAGCATATTTTTCGACAAAGAAAGAATAGAGATACGAAACTGATACGGATTGTGTCGTTGAGGAAGTGCGCGTTGACGACCTGTATGATCTGATTATAGATGTTCACGAGTTTTTGAAATTGTGAATAAAAATCGTTCAGTTGGGCTATGAATTATACCTTTGAATGGTCACGTCTGACAACTTTGAAACGTTCGGCGGAGATGCGGTTGACGATAAACCGACTATGGTATGCTCCAATCAGGCCTTGCAGAGCTGTTTTAGAAGCGAATATATTGCGCTCCATTGAGCCGGAATGAGTCCTTGTAGTTCAAAATCTTCGATTTTCTGCCATTCTTTTTAATCTAGTTTCGGTTGGTATCCATAATATCAAATATCGGCTGAAAAGAGGCGCGATTTAGGAGTAGCATGAGCCTCGCAGAGAGAGGACAAAATTTTGCAGCAGAAAATTTTGTCGTAAAAGCTTTGAAGAATCTCTGAAGCGGCTTTTGGAACCGGACCTTTCCCTGGTGCAATATTATAAGGGCTGGGCGGTTCGGTTCGAAAATTGCGGACGTCTAAATAGGCAGCCGAGAGGGATGCCCACTGCTGAACATTACCAAACGCAACTTGTAAAGCTACCGCAATAATCATCCATTGGCGGAAAGTTTTACTACAGCCCGAAGGACATAGACGAATATTTGTGAACGCGGACTAAAAGAAGGGGGGGGGAAGATAATGGCGTTGGATTATCTGACGGCGTATTTAGCACAAATTTTCGACATCACAATAAGGCGGCATGAAAAATGCCGCCTTACTGTCTTTAATGTCCAAAAACATCCAAATTGAAAATAGCAATGTATTAGGACTTCCTCGCTTGCGAGAAATGAGCACTAGACAACCGGTAATATGGGAAACTCGTTTGTTGAATTCGGTTTATAAAGAATTAAAATTCTGTTTTATGCCAACTGCTTATTTGAAGGTATAGAATAATACTGCCCAATCACCCGGGGATACTTGTTCGAACAATTTTTCGAGTTTTCCGGCTGGCGCAATTTCCTGTGCAGCCATACCGGCACGTAACGCCTCTATTTCCCGATACCGGCACAATACGGCCAGACGTTCGCCGGAACATCCGATGAAATCGAGAGGAGGAAAAATATCGGGATGGTAAACGATCCGGTCCTGAAAGCAGATGCCCTGCGACGTCCGCTTGTCGAACAGCATGCGATTGGGGCCGCACCCGATCCAGAGGTGGGTGGAAGTTTCGAATATGCCAGTTTTGGAATAATATCCGCGTTCCTCCAATTCCTGTTTAAGTGTCGTGCAGTCGGCATCGGCCGGGAAATCGAATTCCGGAGGCAGCGAGGCACCCGTCCGGGTTACATAGGCCGGTGTTATCCGTCCTTCGGCATAGACATAAAGCGTATCGCAGAACGGCTGGATGAAAAGCGTTCGCCCGGCATAGGTCGAGATGGCGTGCTGGGAGAAATTGATCACGCCGGAATAGCCGCTGGTGGTGCGGGAAGCCGAAAGCCGGACGGAGTTGCGCAGGATGGAATCGGCTTTGAAAAAAGCCGTACGCCGTTTGGGGGTGATTCCGAAGTAGCCTAATATGCCGTTGTCATCCACAACGGCGTCGGCGATGAATTCAATGTCGGGATAACGTTCGTACCGGGATACCGAATCCCCGTCGTAACGATAGATGCGAAGGGCTCTGTCCGCGAGATCGGGCAGGTAGACCCGCTGCCGGGACTTGTCGATCCACACGTTGTTTATGAAGCCGTAATCGCGGTCCTGCCGGGCGATTCGGTTGAGAAACCGTCCTTCGGCGTCATAGCGATAAAGGTCGGAACGTACCCCCTCGATATTCACGACGAAAATATCGTCGTCTGCGAATCGGATACGTGCAATGTCGGTCAGACGACAGCTGTCATTCTGTTCCAGTAGGATGAAATCCCATTTCAGAACTTGGGCCGATAAATCGAAATCCGTTCCGGTATGGTCCGTCATATTGTGTTCGTCGAGTATGATGGCCGTACTTTCGGTTGTTTGTTCGGAGGCGCAGGCCGCCGACAGGAGGACGAAACAGGCTGCGAAGAATTGTTTTTTCATGGATGTTTGGTTAAATGGAAAACACGGTAAAATTGACCCAGTAGGGACGGATGAAATTGACCCGGTAAAAACGGCTTAAATTGACCACCTTAAAACGGTCGAAAGTGATCCATCTAAAACGGAGCAAGCTGCCCCAGTCAGTAATTTGAGTAAAAAGTAGTTGTTCAGAGGTTTAAAAGGAGTTGGATTTTGTTAGCTTGACTATCAAAAGCAAACCAAAATCCAGAGACTATGCCTAACAGACCTTTGAAAATGAATAAATTACGCACGATCATTCGATTGTACACCGATCGCGTTGGTTTAAGGGCTATCGCCGAGATGGCCCGCACTTCGCGCAACACGGTAAAAAAGTATGTCAACAAGTGGAACACCCTCAGCCTTACCTATAAGGAGTTCCTTTCCAAGAGCGATGCCGAGCTTTACGCTCTGTTCTGCATCGAGGAGACTCCGGTGGAGTCCAATCCCCGTATAGACGCCCTTGAGGCTTTTCTTCCTTCTGCCAGCAAAGAGATGGGGCGTAAGGGTATGACCAGCCACAAGCAATGGGAGCGTTATCGCGCAGCCCATCCGGACGGTTACAGTCTGACGCAGTTCCGTGTCGCCTTGCGTCGCTACGAACGCATCAGCAACCCGTCGATGCGTATGGAGCATAAGGCAGGGGATAAGTTGTTCGTGGACTATACGGGCAGCAAGCTGTGGATCTACCCTCCGGGTGAACAACCCCGCGAAGTGGAGGTGTTCGTGGCGATCCTGGGATGCAGTCTGCTGACCTATGTGGAAGCTGTCGAGAGTCAGCGCAAGGAAGACTTTATCTCGGCCTGCGAGAACGCCTTTTATTATTATGGCGGCGTACCCAAAGCTATCGTTCCGGATAACCTGAAGAGCGCGGTTACGAAAGCCAGCCGTTATGAAGCGATTCTGAACACGGAGTTCGAGCGGTTCGGCGAACACTATGGCGTGACGGTATATCCTACCCGGGCCCGCAGTCTCAAGGATAAGGCCCATGTCGAGAATGCGGTTAAGCTTACCTACAAGGATATCTTTACTGTCATCGAGCCGTTACACTGTCCCGATCTGCGGTCACTTAACATAGCTATCCGTGCGGCTCTTGAGAAACATAACAACCAGAACCGTCCGCGGCGCAACTACTCCCGTCGGGATTACTTCGAGGATGTAGAACAGGAAGCTCTCGGGCCTCTGAACCCGATCCGTTACCAGATGAAGAAGCATATCGTCACTACGGTCGATAAATACGGTTATGCGCGCCTACACGAAGACATCCACTACTACAGCGTTCCACACACCTACATCGGCAAGAAAGTACAGTTGTCCTATACGGTGGCCGACGTGGAGATCCGCTACAACTACGACATCATAGCCCATCATACCCGCGACCGCCATAACTACCGCTACACTACCGTTACCGAACACCTTTGTCCAAAGCATCGCGCGGTGATGGAGTGGTCGCCGGAGCGGTTCCTCCAGCAGGCTGCCGCCATACATGAAGACGTGGAGCATTATATCCGCAGGATACTGGAGAAGACCCGCTATCAGGATCAGGCCAACAAGATATGTTCGGGCATCCTGAACTTCGCCCGTAAAGTGGGGCCCGACCGTCTGGCAGCGGCCTGCCGACTGGCCGACAGTTACGGCAAGTACAGTTTCCGGGAGATACAGGATATACTTCAGAATAAATCCGAGGCGATAGACCTTCCGGAGGAGCCTGCCGATATGCCTGAACACGAGAACATCAGAGGCAAAGAGTACTATAAATAAATACTTAATCCATAAAACTATGAACAATCAGACATTAGAGAAACTGCGCCAGATGCGCCTCTTTGGTATGCACGACGCTTTTAAGACCTCGCTGGAGAACACTATCAAAGAGAAGATGACCCAGGACCAGTTCGTATCGCACCTGGTTCACAGTGAATGGGACAACCGCAAGAACCGAGCTGTTGAACGGGCTGTCAGAGCCGCCCAGTTCCGTTACAACGCCACCCTGGATGATGTCGACTATACCTTCGAGCGGGGTCTCGACCGTAATCAGGTCGAGCGGCTTGCCGCTATGGAGTTCGTGCGCGACCACAAAGACCTTATCATTACCGGACCGACAGGAACGGGCAAGAGTTATCTGGCCACCGCGCTCGGCTATAAGGCCTGCCAGGACGGTTTCCGAGTAATGTATGCAAGCACGGCCAAACTAATGAGCCAGCTCAAAATATCCAAGGCCAAAGGCACGATACTGGCCGACCTGAAGCGTATCGAACGCGTAGACCTGATGATCCTGGACGACTTCTGCATGCAGCCGCTCGACGCCCAATCGCGCGGCATACTGATGGACATCATCGAAGACCGGCATCAAAGGCGCTCGACCATGATAACCTCGCAGATCCCCGTAAAGGACTGGTACGACGTGATCGGCGAGAAAACCATCGCCGACGCCGTACTCGACCGCATCGTACACCACTCGCTGCGCGTTGAACTGTTCGGCGAGTCGATAAGGAAAAGAAAATCTAAATCTGAAAATGCCTATGGATAGACGCCTGCAGCTGCAAAACTACTCTTTTGTTCTTTTAGAACAAATAGTTATATTTGCAGTGTTGGTCGACACAATCCCGACCGTTTTATGGGCGAGAACTAAGTGGGGTTCTCGCATAAAATCGGGACGAAAGACCTACAAAAAAAAGTTGTTTAACCCGGGCAAAATCATATCCTTTTAGACCCTAATCCGGACAACAACTTTGAACTCTTTTTACGCTTCAACTTTTGGGGGTCATCTTCCTCCGTTTTTTAGGGGTCACTTTAACCGTTTTTTCCAAACAATGCCTGTTATATTATGACAGGCGATCATTTGGATTATCTGTTGGCAGTATTGAATTCACAAGCTATAACATGGTATAGCTATGTGACTAATATGAATAAAACTGGCGTTGGAGATGTTCAAGTTGGAGGTCAAAATATAGCGACTTTCCCTATACCTTTTTATGATGCCAATAAAATAGAACTCATTGAATTAGCAGAACTTGCAAACAGTATAATAAATAAAAATATCAATCTACCATTTATTGACTCTAAAATAGAGGGTTTGGTTTCAATGATATATGGATTCACGAGTGAAGAAACTAATTTTCTACATTCATTTGTTTCTTCACTCCGAAAGTCTATTTAAACAGTTTGCTGGTTTTCAATATATTGAATTTCATCTGAGGTAAGTTTATAAACATCATACATCAACTTATTGCTAAAACATTCAAAATCCGTAATACTCATCTTGCCTACTTTCAAATCATTGAAAGCAGCAAGATGAGTATTTAGTTGTTCAGTAGATAGCTTAGCAACAATAAGCTGTTCTATGGTATACTTTTTCCATCTAATAGTCCCTACTCCTGTAGTTGTCCCTACTTTAGAAAACAACCATTCAGACACGGACGAATTTAAAGCAGACAAAAGGTATTCAATACACTCGCCTTTCATGTAAAAAGAAGTTGCTTCTGGTATATATTCTCCCAAAAAGTCGAAAGCAAATTTTGATTTATCAGATATTTCTCCCCATATGATTTTTGGCTTAGAAAAATCCTCCGATTCTTCGTGGCAGAGATATAAAGAGGTATGGATATGACTGGGCAGGGCAATGGCTAATATATATCCCTTGGCATTTCCCATACCAATTTGATGAATCTATAACTGGTGCTTCTGAAAAGGCAGAAAAAGCGTTTAAAGAACAATATCCTGCTGTATATAACCATATGTTGGAATATAAAGAACCACTTTCTAAACGAAACAAAGCAGAGACAGGAATTCGATATGAGTGGTATGCTATGCAACGTTGGGGGGCCAAGTATTGGGTCGTATAAGTTCAGCCGTCCGAACACGTTCATCTTCTGTTTGACAATTCGCTAGTATCTCATCACGCTTTTCGGTAGATATGATAAAAGCATCATTGAAACCAGTTTTTATCCCGTAGTTGATTTGGATGTTCCAATCCTTCAAGGGTATTCCCACAGACTCAATCTTCTGTTTGATGCTCTGTTCAATGGGAGACAATGTCACCCACGGGATAGAATCTGCAAAGTTACACTTCACGCCTTGTTGTTGTACGAAATCGCTCAAATTATTCAAGCCATTCGCATCTTGTACCAAACAAGCTTGTGTGTTAAAAATATTTGCTGCTTTTTGAGATAAAAGAATATTTGCTTCTACCGTTATTGCATCGAATATTTTTATGCCTGCAAAATCTACCAACATAATAGGATTGGTCTTGCTTGCGAAATAACCTCGCAAGGCTTCACCATACCCTGCACGCATCCATTTATTAGACGTGATATAGCAAAGAAAACCATTGGGAGTAAGCAGGTTCATACCCAACTCATAGAAGAGGCAGTAAATATCACCAGTGCGTGCATAAGTTATGTAACCCATGCATTCTAATACATCGGCACTCTTACCCATAGATTGTAACTGAATGTAAGGTGGATTGCCAATGATACAGTCAAATCCCAAGAAGTTGCCTTCGGCATCGAGTACTTCTGGAAATTCTATACGCCATTCGAATGCACCAAGATAAATTTTGTTGGAGCGTATTTCCTCAAATATATTTTCTAATGTCGCAATTTCTTTCTTTAAATCGGCAATGCGCTTGTCCGACGCTTTCTTTTCCTTTTTTGTCGGTTCAAACAGTTGAGGCGCTTGTAAGTTTGCCAACTCAGAGCGGCGTTTGTTCAATCTAACCAATCGTGCATCCCGGCGGTTGATCTCTGTTTTCAGTTTCGACTTGATTTCTGTTATAAACGTTTCCAAATCCTGCTTTTCGCTTTTACTTTGGGCATTTTTATATTTAGCTACAGCTTCCTTATATTGGCTGATGCTGATACTAGACTCTCGCAGTACGGTCTGAATACTGTCTGTCAAAGCGAATCGGTGAAGCAAAGAATTTCCACATTTGATGTTAATGTCGATATTTGGTAAGGTTTCTAAATAAGTGTAATTACTTTCAGCCGTATAGTAAGCATTCTTCAACAATTCAATCCACAGTCGTAGGCGGCAAATCTTCACAGAATTGGGGTTAATATCAACGCCAAATAAACAGTTCTCAATAATTTGACGCTTCTCCTTGAAAAGAGTTTCCTGCATGCGGCGACTTTCCGCATTGAGTGGGTTGTAAGCAAATAAATTACCTTCGGCATCGGTCACAATCAGCTCGTCATTTTCAATGGCAAGTTGATAGTCCGCTTTGCGGATACGCTTACCGGTAGCATCTACCAAAATACCCAATTCATATTTCAAGAGTATCAGTTCATTGAGAGCAGACACAAGAAAGTGACCCGAACCAACAGCTGGATCACACAGCCGCAAACTGTTAATTAGTTCATTAGCTTCGACTATATTGTCGATATGGTTGTATAGATCTATACGGGTGGTACAATTCCAGCCATAATAACCATTAAACTTTTGCAACACGGTCTTGGTGATTGCTTCACGGCACATGAACATAGTGATAAAGCCTGGAGTGAATACCGAACCATCCTTGTGACCATTTATTTTCTCGAATATAAGCCCTAAAACAGAAGCATTGATGAGTGTTTTAGCCTCTTCTTGCACTTCTTCACTGCCTTCGCTCGCAAAGTTATAAGCATCGAGAAAAGCAAACAAATATTGCAGGGTGGGTAATGCGTTGACTTGTAGATTGCGTTTTTTATTCCGTAATACGCTACTCGCCAAAACAGGAAGTACCGTACGTTGTGAAAGGCTGTTTATCTTAATTGTTTTACTTTCCAAATCTGTCACCTCGAAAAGAGAACTGTTAAGATAGGGAACGTAAGCAAAATCACGCATAATGGAGTGTGTGCGGCTGCTCATGTCACGTGCAAGCACTTGGAAAAAGAGTGTGTTGAGATCATCATAGTCATGAATCTTAGTTATTGAAAGAAATTTATAGATTGCATCTCCATTGTGGTATTTCAACATCTGAGCCTCCAACAGTTTCAAGAAAAGGATGCGATTCATCCAAGTAATACACAATTCCATTGCAACATTGAATAACCGTTCCTCATAATCATTCCCATACAAACTACCATTTATGTGACGCAAACAATCTTCTGCATCCAGTTGGTTAATAGTATTCTCTAGTAATGAAGCCTCGTCACGCCGTTCCACAGCTTTGCGTACAATCACGGTTTTATTATTCTCTTTGCGTTCCTCAATACCAATAATGTGTAGCAGCTCAGTGTAGAATCCACGGTTGAGCGAATTGCTGTCATTTTGGAACGATAGCTTCAAAAGATGTGTATCGCTGAATATCTTATAAAGTTCGATAAGTTTGCGTGAAGCGCTACCGTCTGTTCTATCAAGTAGGTGTTGATAGTCTTGTAAGTTAAAGTAAGTGTATTCAAGGCTATCTTTCACCTCCTCAATATAGGTTGTTGCAATTTCAGTATAGAAGAAATCGGTTTTGTTACTAGTTTTGCGTCCATCCACAAAGTCTTGAAACTCACGACGTAATTGTTTGTTCTGATAGAATTTGCGTTCAAACTCATGGGCATCAAAAATAAAGAATTCATGAATATTAGTAGCGATGAGATATTTAATATCATTGTTCTTCTTATTGACACGTTCTTTAAGATAGTATAGCAATAATTCCTGCAAAGCCTTACGATTAAGATTGTCATTAGAAATCATCTCACCTTTGTTGGTGGTACTCTTTACTTCAATCAATAACCCTATATTGGACTTGATAGTTTTATCCAATCGGATAGCCAAATCAATATCTTCTTCGGGAGCCATGTAGTATGTCTTGTAGAATGTTTCGCTTAGGAAATTACGTAAATGTTCTTTCTGCGTTTCTTCTCTTTGCCCATCCACTACATTGTCTCTCAATGTGCGAAGGGCATTTTTGAATAGGTCAAAATCTGTTGTTTCAATCGCAACCTGTCTATATGCTTTGTTCAGAACTTGATTCGGTTTGAGTAGTCCCATGATGCTTGGTAAATGAGTTAATAAAATACAAAGGTAACCTAAAAACTTGATAATAAAGAATGAACGTATTGGTTTAACGAAAGTTTGTTCTACCGCCAACTATTATCAACATACAATAGCAGGCAGTAGATTTGATATGCCCACTTAATTATATTGTAATGTCAGTTAAAGCAATCACATGATTATCTTCCTTCGTGCTTCTCATTTGCGGCAACATCAGTACCTCATTTAATTTCTGGTTGTTTTCTATGCCTATGTGCTTGTACCCATATCGTGGCACATACTCCTTGAAGAACCGCACAAGTTCCTGCAATTCCTGCTCCTGCTTCTTGGCAAAGTTGCAGTGCACAAGGATGATGCACCAGTCGGGAAAACTATCCACGCCATTGCTGTACTCCCAAAAACGAATGTAGAATTTTACAGGCTTGATTCTCACACTCACGCAAAAACCGTTCATTGTCTGTGTCACGTGAAGGCTGTTTCTGTAACCGAACCTCTCACAAATGTAGAGGTCTAAATCCAATAAAAAGTCTTTCTGTACCATTATAGTTAATCTTTTAAGTTGATAAATAAGTCGTTATAATCTCATGTCACGCTTGCGCTTGGCTTTCTTCTTCTTTCTCAGTATCTCCGCCATTTCTTGGTTGGCTTCCGCATCGGCGACATTATATGAAGAACCGCTGATACTGAACAAACCAAAACTACTACCGGAGTTATCTTCGGAACTGTTCTGCAATACGGTCTGTACCGTTTCCTGTTTCGATTGCCGGATAGCTGCCTGCCTATGATTGAAATCATCCTCAAAGGCATTCTGTCTTAGTTGATAGTCGATATTCATGTAGCTGAACTCCCGACTGACCTTTGAGCCGGAAAAGGATATGCCGCCATACTCGAACTTCACGCCCTGCACCTCTCTTGTCGTCCTGCTGACCTTGAACTTCATTTCAATGTTCCGTTCAGAAAGAGCTTCTTTCAGTTCGTTCCAATTTCGGGCATGGGGCAGTTCCTCTTTCAATGCCTTGTAAACCTTATGCTTTGCCTTGTCGTATGGTCGCAAGCGTTCCTCCTTAATGTTATCCCTACCGTTAGCGAAATGCAGCCTGTATTTGGAGGTAAGCATCTTGCAGACTTTCTCGTTGCGATAAAAGTCGTTTTTGTCGCTGATGGTCTTGCCGTCATTATCCACACGGTTGAAAACGATGTGGCAGTGCGAATGTTCCCTGTCAGTGTGTCGGACTACGATGTACTGCGTATTCTCTGTTCCCATCTTCGCCATATAGTCATGGGCTATCTTCAACATGAGCTTATCATCTGTTTTTAACCGTTCCCCGTCTTCGGGTGAGAAGTTGAGTGAGGTATGCCCGACCGTGTTCTTTACCTTGTCATTGAGCAACGTCTGTAACTCAAACTGTTCAGCCATCTGTTCGGGTGTTCCTTCTACTCCTACAGCTTCCAGTAATTTGGATTTGTCCTCCCTCAGCACATAGCACACGCAACCGCTAAAAGATGTTCCTTTCGTCTGCTTACCTATCATCTTTCAGTCGGGTTATGAGTTGGGACACTGCCTTTGCCATGTTCTCGCACTTATCGGCTACGGCAAAGAATCCGTAGGTGTTCGCCTGTCTTGCCAGTTGATTGAGATTGGTGCTCTCGCCAATCAACTGCCGGATGACGGCAAGATGGTCTTTATTGATTCGTTCCCGTACCGTGCCGTTCATGATGAGCGAACGGATGGTTTCGCTTTTACTCTGTCTGCTTCGTCTGCACAATGCACCCAGCCAACCGAGTTCATCGTCTGTCAGACGTAAGGTGATTATGTTGTTTTTCTTCATCTGTTCTATCTGTTTTTTTAGTGAATAATCCGGTTGATGTAACTTGAAAAGTCCGTGACCATCGGGAGCCGTCCCCTCATCTTTTTAAGGGGCAAGTGGTCGGGATTTGTAATACACCGACATTAACTTGCTATCCTAAAAAAGATGTGACTTATGGCTTAGAAGCCGAATCCCTTCCTCTTGGGTCTCGGTCGGACTGAAACCTCGTTTTTCTTATCCTTCACCGCTTTCCTGCCACATAGGAAGTCGTTCAAATCCTTGTACTCGGAGTAGTGGATGGAAGCATCCCGAACCCGATAGGAGAGTGCCCGTTGCAATTCCAGACAAGCCTTGTTCCCTGCTTGGTCGTTATCGAAAAAGCAGGGGATGCGCTCATAGTCCGACAACCTGTCCATAACCTTGCCAAGATTGGAAACGGAGTTGAGAACCATGTAGTCCTGTCCTTGCAAGCCGGAATATTGCGGTTGCTTCTGCTTACGGAGAGTCAGGAATGAAAGATAGTCCATGAAGCCCTCGAACAGATAGCAAGTATCCGGCTGTTGTTTCGTTTGCCGTATGTGCGTGATGTCTTTGGGAGCGATACAGCCTTTGAAGAACTGATTGCGTACCTCATAGCCTCCTGCCACGTTCTCAAAGCCGATGGCAAAGTAAGGTTTGCCGTTATGGGTGAAGTGGAGTTCTTTACATTCGCTCTTGGCAATATCCCTATCAATACTTCGTTCCTGCAAGTATCGGAGCAGTGCAGGGTGCGCAAGCTCCCTGACTTCCAACTGCTGAAAACTCGGTTCGGACGGTTGCTGACGAAAAGAAAACGATGTGGGGCGAATATGCGGTGCCTGCCCTGCTATTTTGGCAAGCAGCGAGGGTACATAATCGTCCTGATAAAGTTCCCTTACCAGTGCGAGGATATTGCCACCTTTGCCCAGCCCGAAATCGAACCATTGATTCAATCCGGTATTGACCTTGAATGACGGTTCGGATTCTTCCCTGAAAGGTGATTTATACCAAAGGCTGTTTCCCTGTTGCTTGACGGGTGAATATCCCAAACTTTGCAGATAGTCTGCCAATCTGATTGCTTTTGCTTCTTGTATGTTCATTGTATAATTTACGGGGGATTTAGTGATGAGTGAAAAAACGATGATTTGATGAATGGGCAACATATAGCTTTGTATTTCAATAGGATAACCGCTCAACAATATCTCATCATAATACTCACCAAAAGAGAAACGATGTCTGTCCTTACTTTCTCTTTTCATCAGTAAAATATCTTTGTTGAATAATTGATGAGCATATATCTCTTTGATATTCAATATATCTATATTACTATTCATCATTTCATCAAAATATTAAGGTATCTCCAGTTGTTCTTTCGTTACCGTGTAGAATCTGCCTGTTCTGCGTATCGGTGAATAGTGGCAGTCCCGTGTGTAATCGACTTGATAGGTGGTGTAGGTAAGGGTATTGTGCGCAGGAGTGAGTTTCCAACAGTCCTGCACCACTTTCCTTACCTGATGCTTCTCCACCTTTACCTGTGTGTTTATCAGCAACGGCAGCATATCATTCAGGCAGAAAGATAAACTTTCTATACCTACACTCTCCATGATGTCGAGTATGAGTTCGGACATTTCTATTTCCAACCGGTTGCGGTTGCTGCGGATGATACGTTGCAAGGCTGCGGTATGCAGTAGCACCGGATTGAACCACATGCGACTTTCTTTTTCTGTAGATAGCTTACGTTGGGTAAGGAAATGCAGGAAAGCCGGAATTTCATCCTTCAGCTTTTGCAGGAAACCTGTATCATCGTTTTCAAGTCGGTTTATCTTCCTTACCCAATAGCGTGTTTCCCCTGCATCTATGATAACAGGCAGATATTCGTTGTTAGAGCATAGCACGAACTTGGCGAAGAAGGCTATCTCGTCACGGTCTTTGCCTTTGGCTTCCACCTTGTAGGAAAGCGTGGTGC
>ERZ827150.860-NODE-860-length-41865-cov-15.508299_pt1 | contig 41865 bp, 39 predicted proteins | sample MGYA00519779_ERZ827150 | MGnify/ENA primary metagenome ERZ827150 (study PRJEB31778, sample SAMEA3449267) | human gut metagenome | biome: human gut; feature: human-associated habitat; material: faeces | place: United Kingdom | collected 2010/2012 ...
ATGCCGTGCTGTTTGGCTCCTAAAACCTTGTGTGTCCTTGTCAACTGATGGTACCTACATCCGCCAAACATTGTCAACAGGCTGTGAAGTTGGGCAAAACGGCTTGAATAATCGGCGTGGGCTGGTCTATAATACAAAGTTGGGAAGGGGCTGCCCTTTTCAAATAAGAAAAACTTAGGGAAAGAGATGTAAAAGCAAATGACCAAGGTTGATATTTTTTCCGGCTTTCTGGGCGCTGGCAAGACCACCCTTATAAAGAAGCTCATAGCCGAGGCCTACAAGGGCGAAAGGCTGGTGCTCATAGAGAACGAATTCGGCGAGATAGGCATAGACGGCGGCTTCATGCAGGACGCCGGGATAGAAGTTACCGAGATGAACTCCGGCTGCATCTGCTGCAGCCTGGTAGGCGACTTCGGCAAGGCGCTCAGGAAGGTTGTGGACGAGTACGCCCCCGACCGCATACTTATAGAGCCCTCCGGCGTGGGCAAGCTCAGCGACGTTATACGGGCGGTGCAGAACGTAGGCTCTGACGCCCTGCAGCTCAACAGCTTCACGGCCGTTGTGGATGCAAACAAGTGCAAGATGTACATGAAGAACTTCGGGGAGTTCTTCAACGACCAGGTAGAGCACGCCAACGCAATTATACTCAGCCGCACCGGCGAGATAAGCCCGGATAAGCTGAATACCGATATAGCCCTTCTCCGGGAGCACAACCCGAATGCCTCCCTCATAGTCACCCCCTGGAGCGAGCTGACAGGCGCCCAGATACTGGAGGCCATGGAAAAGCGCAACACCCTTGAGGCAGAGCTTGAGCTTCTCAAGGAGGAGAGCCGGCATGAGCATCACCACCATGACGATGACGACGATGAGCACGAGTGCTGCGGACATCACCATCATGACGATGACGACGATGACGATGATGAGTGCTGCTGCGGCCACCACCATCACGACGATGACGATGAGCACGAGTGCTGCGGCCACCACCATCATGACGGCGATGACGGCGAAGAGCATGAGCATCATCACCACCACGACGGCGGGGAGTGCGACGATCCCGAATGCGAGTGCCATCACCACCATCACCATGCCGATGAGGTGTTTACCAGCTGGGGAGTGGAGACTCCCAAGGCCTTTACCATGGACGAACTCAAGGCAGACCTTGCGGCGCTGGACGATGGGGAGAAGTACGGCGCCGTGCTGCGCGCCAAGGGCATAGTAAAGGGCGAGGGCTGCTGGATACACTTCGACTACGTGCCCGGCGAGAGCAATATACGCACAGGCTCCGCTTCCGTTATGGGCCGCCTCTGCGTCATAGGCTCCAAGCTCAACGAGCATGAGCTTTCCGAGCTGTTCGGCGTCTGATGAAGGGAACGTAAGCGCTTTATGAAGGAGATCCCAGTATACATGTTCACCGGCTTCCTGGAGGGGGGCAAGACCCGCTTTATGCAGGAGACGTTGGAGGACGAAAGGTTCAATTCCGGCGAAAAGACGCTGCTTTTGCAGTGCGAGGAGGGCATTGAGGAGCTGGACCCCTCAAGGTTCCCTGGCGGCGGAAAGAACATACTGATACAGGAGATAGATTCCCCGGAGCAGATAAACGCCGCTTACCTGAACGAGCTGGCGAAAAAAGCAAAGGCCGAGCGGGTGCTCATAGAGTACAACGGCATGTGGAACCTGAACGACCTTGCTCAGGCCATGCCGGAAAACTGGATAGTTTATCAGGAGTTCATGTTTGCGGATGCCCGGTGCTTCCTCAGCTACAACGCCAACATGAGGAGCCTTATGGTGGACAAGCTGATGACAGCCGAGCTCATAGTGCTCAACCGCGCCACGCCGGACCTTGACAAGATGGAGATACACAAGGTAATCCGCGGTGTGTCCCGCCGTGTGAACATCGCCTACGAGTACCCTGACGGGAGGGTAGAGTACGACGAGATAGAAGACCCCCTGCCCTTCGACGTGAACGCCGACCCCATAGTCATAGAGGACAGCGACTATGCCCTGTGGTACAGGGACATGTCCGAGGAGATGGAAAAGTATTCGGGCAAGACGGTGCGCTTCAAGGCCCTCATAGCCAAAAACGCCAAAATGCCCGACAACATGTTCGTGGCGGGCCGTCACGTCATGACCTGCTGCGTGCAGGACATACAGTACAGCGGCCTCGTATGCAAGTGGCTGGACGCAAACAAGCTGAAGAACCGCACCTGGGGCACGGTGACTGCAAGGATAGAGCTGCGCTTCAGCAAGTTTTACGGGCGCAAGGGCCCGGTACTAAACATAATCTCAGTGGAGCCCGCCGAAAAGCCCGAGCAGGAGGTCGCCACGTTTTATTGATGAAGTACAAAATAAATATCCCACGGCTTTGCCGCGGGATATTTATTTTATTGCCTATATTTTTCCAGCCTTTTCCCTGCCCACAGAGCCAGCGCCAGCTTGGCGAGGTCGGGCAGTATGAAGGGAAATACGCACTTGGAGAGGGCGGCAAGAAGCGTTATGGGCCCCTTCATGTCGCCGTAAACCTTTACGAACCAGAGGGTGCCGAAGGCGTAGCAGGCCAGCAGGCCGAGGAACAGCGCCAGCGCCTTAGCCCAAAGCCCCGCCTTATTGCGGCAGAGCAGGCCATAGATGGGGCATATGAGCAGAAAGCCAACTATGTAGCCGCCGGTGGGCCCGAGAAGCGCCCCCATGCCGCCGTTAAAGCCGGAAAACACCGGCGCGCCCATAGCGCCCAGCAGTATGTACAGCCCTATGGCTATGGCCCCGTCCCTTGCGCCCAGAAGCAGGAGCGTCAGGAAAACGCCGAAGGTCTGCATGGTGAAGGGGGGCTGAGTGGGTACCGACAGCCATGCGCAGGGGGCGAGAAGGGCCGCGCAGAGGGCGATGCGTGTCATGCGTTTTGTAGTCATACGGTAAGTGTTATCTCCTCAGTTTTAAAGAAATAAGCCGGGCAAGATCCTCCGCGCTGCCGGAAAACAGTTCCCCGGCGTCCTCATAGAGCTGCCGCCGCTGTGCGAATATCTCCCGGAGCCTGCCCGCTCCGCCAGAAAGGAGCGGCCTGTCTGCAGCGTCTATATCCGCTACGGTTTCTTCGATATCGCGGAATATCCAGATTATATCACCGGTGCGGCGCATGAATTGTATATTCTCACCTTGGCACACTATGCCGCCCCCCGTGGAGACTATGCCGCAGGGCTGGTTTTCCAAGGAAAACAGGGCTTTTTGCTCCATCTTTCTAAAATGCGCCTCGCCGTATTCCTTAAAAATTTCGGGTATCGTCATTCCGGAACTACGCTGAATGATTTCGTCGATATCGTAAAAGGGCAGCTTCAGCGCCTCCGCCGCAGCGCGGCCCTTGGTGGTCTTGCCGCAGCCCATCATGCCAATGAGGTATATCATAGCCCCTCCATGCAGTTCAATATTCCCAAACACAGCGCCGCCTCCGCCGCAGCCAGGCCCCGGAGGGCTATGCAGCTGTCATGCCTGCCCCCTACAGTTATCCGGGCGTTTTGCAGCTCCCGCAGGTTTACCGTGTGCTGGGGCTGAGTTATGGAAGGGGTAGGCCGGAAAGCCACCCTGAGAAGCACAGGCGCGCCGTTGGCCATGCCGCCGTTTATGCCGCCGGAATTATTGCTCTCGAAGGCTATTTTGCCGTCTTTTATCCTTATGCCGTCGTTGGCGTCGCTGCCATGCATATCCGCCATGCGGAAGCCCGCGCCGAATTCGACGCCCTTCACCCCGGGAACGGCGTACATTATTGAAGCTATTGAGCTTTCCAGCCCCTCCCATAGAGGACCGCCGGTCCCTACGGGCAATCCCAGCGCGCAAAGCTCCACGCTGCCGCCTACGGAATCGCCCCGCTCCGCCGCCTCGCCTATCCTGTCCTCCATGGCCCTGCGGGCGCTTACGTCCAAAACGGGAAAGTCGGATCCTCTCAACCTGTCCAGCGTATATCTGTCCACCTGCAGCGGGTCGAAGGGAGAGTCCAAAGCTCCGCCGATATCGTAATAATGCCCGCCTGCGGTCATGCCCCTTTGCATCAGCAGCTGCCGGGCCACGGCCCCTGCGAATACCAGAGGCAGCGTCATGCGGCCGGAGAATATACCGCCGCCGGAGGGTATGCCGCCGTATTTTATGTACGCCGGGTAGTCGCAGTGGGAGGGACGGGGCAGTGAGGATATGTCCGCGTAATCCTTCGGTCTGAAGTCCGAATTTTCAAATTCCACACGAAGCGTATCTCCCGTGGTCACGCCGCCGCGCACGCCGGAAATGTATATTGGAACGTCGGCCTCCGTCCGGGAGGTAACGCCTTTTTTGCTTACGCCCCTGCGCCTTTCAATGTCCCGGGAAATGATTTCCCCGTCCAGCCTCAGCCCCTTTGGCAGCTCCATGGTAAGGCCCACCCGCTTTTCGTGTGAGCCGCCGTAGATATCAAGCTTTATGCTTCCCCATGGCCTCATGATATGCTGCCTCCCAGCTGTCTGTATTCACCAAAGAACCCCGGCGCGGATTTGCTGACGCACTCCGCCCCATTAAGCTCTATCCCGCCGCAAAGGCCCGCCGCCATTATCAAAAGCATGGCTATGCGGTGGTCGTTATGGCAGAGGCAGGCTGCGCCGTGCAGCTTCCCGCCGCCCCTTATGGTGAATCCGTCGGGAGCCTCATCTATATCCGCCCCCAGCCTTTTAAGCTCGGTTGCGATGGCGCTTATCCTGTCGCACTCCTTGAAGCGCAGCCGCCCGCCTTTTTTGACCACGGTGCTGCCTTCTGCCGCCAGAGCTGCCAGCGCTATGGCGGGGGCAAGATCCGGAGTGTCGGATACGTCTACGTCTATACCGCGAAGCCGGCCGGGGGATACCGTGACGCTGCCGCCGCCCATATCCACCCTTGCCCCCATGCGGTCCAGTATGCTGAGCATTGCCCTGTCTCCCTGTATGGAACCGGGGTCCAGGCCCGTGACGGTTACGGGACCGTATACCGCGCCCGCCGCTAAAAACAGCGATGCGTGGGTATAGTCCCCCTCAACGGTCACGTCCGCGGCCTTGAGGCGCCGGGGCTTTACCAGTATGGTGTCCTGGCCCATCCATTGGCTCTCGCCGCCGAATGCGGAGAGCGAAGCGCGGGTCAATTCGACGTAGCTTTTGCTCTGTAGGGGAGTGGTGAGCCGTATGCGGCTTTCCCCCTCCAGCAGCGACAGCGCCAGCAGCAGCCCGCTTATATATTGGGAAGAAACGTCTCCCCTTATGGGAAACTCCCCGGGGCCGAAGCTCCCGGAGACGCTGAGCTTCTCCGCTGCTACACCCTTGCTTTTGAGAAGCTCTGTTATGGGCTCCATTGGCCGGGCGGCCAGCGACGGTGACAGCATGAACTCCGCCCTCCCCCCAATGAGGGGAGCAACGGGGTAAAGCAGCCTGTATGTGGCGCCGGAATCCCGGCAGTCAAGGCGGAGGACGTCCGGCTTTGCATTTATGCCTGTTATTTCAAGGGTGTCGTCCCGGAATACGGCTGCGGCCCCGAGGGCGCGTATGCAGCCGAGGGTAGCGGTCAGGTCGTCTGGCAGCTCCCCCGGCAGACCCCGTATGACGCTTCTGCCTTGGGCCAGGGCGGCGCATATCATGTATCTGTGTGCGGCGCTCTTTGAGGGTATGGCTGTCACGGAGCCATGGGGCCGCCCGGAAAACCGCGTCATCGGGCCAGACTCAGCGCCCTGTCGCAAAGCTCCCCTATGGGCATGGCGATCACGGCAGCCTGTCCGATCTTTTTCAGGAACACGGCGTTGACGGTTTCGCCGTCCCCCTTCTTATCCAGCAGCATGGCGGCGCGGAAGGCATCTTTGTCTATATTCTCCATCTCTGTGGGCAGCCCGGCGGCGGAAAGGGCGGATATGAGCTGCTCCGCTGTGCCCGGCTCGGTCAGCCCCATGCTCTCGCCTATTTTTGCCATGGCTACCATGCCTATGGATACGCCGCAGCCGTGCAGCAGCTCAAAGCCGCTTGCCCGCTCCAGCGCGTGGCCTATGGTGTGGCCGAAGTTCAGCTCCCGGCGAATGCCGGTATCCTTGGGGTCAGCCTGAACGTAGCCCGCCTTTATCATGGCGGTGCGGTATACGGTTCGGGTGAGGTCGTCCTCCCCTGAGTTAAGGTCGCCCGAGGATATGGCGCCGCACTTTATGACCTCAGCCATGCCGGAGGCGAGGTGCTCCCTGGGCAGTGTGGAAAGGAGGGCTGTATCTGTCACCACCAGTACGGGCTGGTAGAATGTGCCTATGAGGTTTTTGCCCCGGGGATGGTCTATGGCCACCTTTCCCCCGATGGAGGAATCCGCCTGGGCCAGCAGCGTGGTGGGACAGTGTACGAGTGGCACGCCCCGCCTGTACGTGGCTGCGGCAAACCCCGCCGCGTCCCCTACGGTGCCGCCGCCAAAGGCTATCACCGCGTCCGAGCGGCCTATCAGGTTGTCCATAAGGCCGGAATATATGTCGAAAAGCCTGTCGCGGCTCTTTATCTCCTCGCCGGGGGGCAGTATGATGCTGCCGGCTCTGACCTTTGCCCGCTCCAGCGTGGCCATGATGGTATCGAGGTGCAGCTTTGCCACAGTCTCGTCCGTCACCACCGCCGCCCTGCGGAAGCCGGTGAACAGGCCCTCTTCCTTTATCATGCCGGGACCTATCTGTACGCTGTATTCCCGGTTGTCTGCGTTTACGGAAATTCTCATGTCAATTTACTCCAAGGGCATCTCATGCCATACTATTTCAGCACCTATAATAACACATATCCGTCCCAATATCATCATAGCGTCTGGAAAAAAACCGTGGCGTAGTGTAAACTATATATGATTAAAAAAGCGACAGGAGGATTAAATATATGCTGGAAAAACTCAGGAAGGCTATGAAGACTGCCGATATAGACATGCTGCTGATACCCTCGGCAGACCCCCACGGTTCGGAGTACCCGGAGGAATACTTCAAGGCACGCAAGCACTTTTCGGGCTTTACGGGCAGCGCCGGAACTCTGCTCATATGGCAGGGGGGCGCCGGGCTCTGGACCGACGGACGGTATTTCATTCAGGCGGAGAGGCAGCTTGAGGGCAGCGGCATAGACCTTTTCAAGATGCGGGAGCCGGGCGTTCCCACGGTGGATGAGTTCATAGCGGAAAACATAAGGGGCGGCGTATTGGGCGCCGACCTTCGCACCATATCCGCCAGCGAGGGCATGGAGCTTGAAAAGGGCGGAGCCATATTAAAGGACTGCCGCAACCTGATAGACGGCTGCTGGGAGGGAAGGCCAGAGCTTTCAAGGGAGCCGGCGTATGTGCTGCCTATGGAGCTTGCGGGGGTTTCCTCATCGGATAAGCTTGGGGCTGTCCGCGCCGAGATGGCAAAGTGCGATGCCAATGCATGCATATTTACGGATCTTGCGGATATAGCGTGGCTGTTCAATATACGCGGCAACGACGTAAAGTATCTTCCCGTGGCCCTGTCCTACGCCATAGTTGAAAAGCAGAAGGCATATGTATTCATGGATGCTGCCAAGGCGGCCCCCATAGCGGCCCACCTCAAGGCTCTGGATACAGAGATACTGCCATATGACGCCATATATGAGTTCATAGGCCGCTACGGTGAGAAGGACGCCGTAATGTGCGCGCTGTCGATACTGAACTATAAGCTGTATCAGGGCATAGCGCGATGCAGGGTGGTGGATATGGATCCGGTGCAGCTGCTGAAGGCCGTAAAGAACCCCGTGGAGCTTGAGAATATGCGCAAGACCCACATAAAGGACGGTGTGGCCGTTACCCGCTTCATGCACTGGGCAAAGACCCACGCAAAAGAGGGATATACCGAAATGCAGGCCGCAGATGTGCTTGAGGGCTTCCGCAAAGAGCAGGAAGGGTATATGTACCCCAGCTTTGAGACTATCGCGGGCTACGGCCCCCACGGAGCCATAGTACACTATTCCGCAACGCCGGAGACGGATATACCCGTAAAGCCGGAGGGGCTGCTGCTGGTGGATTCCGGCGGGCAGTACATGGGCGGCACCACCGACATAACCCGCACCATAGCCCTGGGGCCCTTGACAAAAGAGGAAAAGCAGTCCTTTACCATAGTCCTGGAAAGTATGCTCGCCCTGCTTACCTTCAGATTCCCCAAGGGCTGCGCGGGCTTTAACCTGGACGCCATAGCCCGGGCTCCATTCTGGAGCAGGGGCATGGATTACAACCACGGCACGGGCCACGGCGTAGGCTATATGCTTTCGGTACACGAGGGCGGCATACGCTGGCAGCGGCGGGTAAAGTCCGAGGACGCGGCCTTCGCCCCCGGCATGATAACCTCGGACGAGCCGGGCATATATATCGAGGGCAAATACGGCGTCCGCCACGAGAACCTGGTGGAGTGCGTGGAGGCTGAGCCCGGCTCAAGGTATCTGGAGTTCCGGCCCATAACCTTTGCGCCCATAGACCTTGACGCCATAGATGAGGAGACGCTGACCGAAGCGACAAGGCGGCAGCTCAATGCCTACCATAAGGAGGTCTACGCCAAGCTTGCCCCTCATATGGGTGAGGAAGAGCTGGTATGGCTGAAGGAATATACGAGGGAAATATAGCGTGGAGCGTGAACCGCAGGATAAAAAGCTGTTTTGCAGGTGGGGCGAGCTTGCCTTCGTGCTGGGCACCTTCTTCATAGCCTTAGGAGTTTCGCTTATGGAAAAGGGCGGCCTCGGCATGTCCATGGTGACGTCCCAGTCCTATATAATATCGCTTGCGGTGCCGTTTCTGACCTTCGGCATGGCGGACTATATGCTTCAGGGGCTGCTGCTCATAGGGTACTATATAATAGTACGCAGGTTCGACTGGAAGAACATACTGTCCTTCTTCTCCGCCTTTATCTTCGGCGTGGTGCTGGACGGCATAATGTGGGTGATGCGGGACCTTCAGGCGGCAACCCTTGTACAGCGCATACTCTTCTTCGCAATGGGGATGCTGATAAACTCGCTGGGCGTGGCCTTATTTTTCCAGACCTACCTGCCATTGCAGGTGTATGAGCTGTTCGTGACGGGCATCGTGGAGCGGTTCGGCTGGAAGCTCCACAGGGTAAAGACCTGCTTCGACATGTGCTGCTGCCTGTCCTCCGTAATACTTTCCCTGGTATTCTTCGGGAAGCTCAGGGCAATAGGTGTGGGGACGGTGGTGTGTGCGCTGTTTTCCGGTACTCTCATAGGCCTTTATACAAAGGTAATGCACAGATACATAGACTTCTCCCCCGCCTTCCCGAAGCTTTACGCCTTCTTCAGGAAGGACGCGGGAAAACAGGCATAGCAAATATACACATATAATTTGGAGGAATAAACAAATGCAAAGAAAACCCGGAAGCGGAGGACGGCAGAAGCGCATATCCGGCAGCGGCAGCGTATTCAGGCGGGGCAGCGGCCTCGGCACAGGGCCTGTAGGCTCGGGCGGCGGCTTCGGGGGCAGCTCCGGCAGCTCTGGGGACAGGGACGGCAGGGGCGGCGGCAGCATGGGCCTTATCGCCCTGCTCATAGCATATCTCTTAGGCCGGGGAGGCAGCGGCGGAAACGGCAAGCGCAAGGGCGGCTGCCTTTCCCGAATAATACTGCTTCTTGTGATACTTGCCCTGGGCTATATGGTGGTGCAGTGCGTCGCGGGGGATATGGACGGTACCGGCGGCTACGACGGCAGCAGCGACATACAGCTTATCGAGGCGGAGCCCACCCCCACCCCAAAGCCCCAGCTCGCCCAGACCCAGGCGGTGGCGGCGGATACCACGGTATCAAATCTCGCAAGGGAAAAGCGCACCCAAATAAGGGGCGGCGGGCAGGACGTGTATACAATAATGGTATATATGTGCGGAACCGACCTCGAGAGCAACTACGGCATGGCCACATCGGACATAAACGAGATGCTCCATGCCGACCTTTCGGATAAGGTCAACATAATCGTGGAGACCGGCGGCGCGGATAAGTGGCAGAACACCGTAATAAGCAGCAAGGTAAACCAGATATATCAGATAAAGAACGAGGGCATACTGCGCCTTGAGTCCGATTTCGGCAAAAAGGCCATGACAAAGGCCGAAACGCTTACCGAGTTCATACAGTACTGCGAGGCTAACTTCCCCGCCGACCGCTATGCCCTCATAATGTGGGATCACGGCGGAGGGTCCAACACCGGCTACGGCTACGACCAGAAGTTCCCCAACGGCTCCATGACGCTGGACGTGTTCAACAAGGCATTGAAGGACGCGGGCTGCACCTTCGACTTCATAGGCTTTGACGCCTGCCTCATGGCCACCCTTGAGACCGCCATGGTGGCCGAGCAGTATTCGGATTACTTCATCGCCAGCGAGGAGACCGAGCCGGGCTGCGGCTGGTACTATACCAACTGGCTGACGGAGCTCAGCAAAAACACCTCCATGGATACCGTATCCATAGGCAAAACAATAATAGACGACTACACGGCGGCCTGCCGCCAGCAGTCCTCTTCAAACCAGACCACGCTGTCATTGATAGACCTTGCGGAGCTTTCGGGAACCGTGCCCGAGGCCTTCAATAAGTTCGCCTCCTCCACGGTCGAGCTGATAGATTCCGACAGCTATACCGTGGTATCCAATGCGCGCAGCAGGGCAAAGGAGTTCTCCTCCGGCATAAACCAGATAGACCTGATAAACTTCGCGGACAATATGGGAACGCCCGAAGCAAAGGCGCTTGCCGAGGCGCTGCGCGGCTGCATAAAGTACAACAGGGTATCCAAGTCCCTTGCCAATGCCAACGGCATTTCCATCTACTTCCCCTACCGCAAGCTTTCCTCCATGAACAGCATGGTGGATATATACGACGAGATAGGCATGGACGACGCATATACCAACTGCATAAGGAGCTTTGCCTCGGTGGCGGCGGGCGGCCAGCTCACCTCCAGCTCCTCAGGCTCCCCCCTCACCTCCCTGTTCGGGGATATGAGCGGCAGCGGCAACAGCGCCGATATGCTTTCCGAGCTGCTCTCCGCGGCGCTTTCCGGCAGCGGCAGCTACTCCTCCGGCAGCAGCTACTCTTCCGGCGGCTCCAGCTATTCCGACCTGTTCGATATGTTCGCGGGCATGCGCTCGGTAAAGAACAAAAAGGCAAGGTGGCTCGACAGGGACGCCATGACCGCGGCGGAGGATTTCTACGCGAACAACCGGCTTGACGCCTCGCGCCTCATAGCGACCCACAAGGACGGCAAAAAGGTGCTGAAGCTCACCGATGCCGAGTGGGATCTGGTGCAGGATACGGCGCTCAACGTATTCATAGACGACGGAGAGGGCTACATAGACCTTGGCATAGACAACACCTACGAGTTCGACGACGACCTTGACCTGATACTGGACTACGACAAGACCTGGATCGCCCTCAACGGCCAGGTAGTGCATTATGAGCTGATGTCCAACGACGCGGACGGCGACTCCTACGTCATAACCGGCAGGGTGCCGGCCCTGCTCAACGGGGAGCGGGTAGACCTTATACTGGTCTTTACCGATGAGGATCCTTACGGCACGGTGGCCGGAGCCCGCAGAGTATACGGCGATGAGACGGATACCGTAATGAAGGGCCTTATAGACATAAAGCCCAGCGACACGCTGGACTTCCTCTGCGACTATTATAGCTACGATGGGGAGTATCTGGACAGCTACATGCTGGGCAACCAGATGACCGTTGAAGGGGAACTTACCATAACCAACGTGAGCATAGCGCAGGAGAAAGCCCTTTCCACCTTCCGGCTCACGGATATATACGGCGCGGAATACTGGACAGAAGCCCTTGAAAACTGAAGCACCATAACAAAAAGGAACGGCGCCGCCGTTCCTTTTTGTTTATCCCTTTTGTCAGGCTTTTCTTTTCCCTTTGCTTCTTTCCGCTTTTCTTTTCGCCCGAAAAGAAAAGGAAAAGAAGACAGCCTCCAATTATATGCCTTGATTTACGCCATTTCCTTGGCCGCCTCTTCCTCCTCCAGCACTCTGTAGGCTACCTTGCCTACAAGCGTCTTGGGAAGCTCGGGACGGAATTCCAGCTCACGGGGCATTGCGTACTTGGCCACGTACTTGGTACAGTGCTCCAGTATGCTCTTTTTCAGCTCCTCGCTGCCCTCATAGCCCGGCTTGAGCATTATGAAGGCCTTTACCCGCTGGACCCTTATGGGATCCTTTACGCCTATGACGCAGGCAAGGTGTACCGCCTCATGGGCTTCCAGCACGTTTTCTATCTGGGATGGGTATACGTTGTAGCCGTTGGTGACTATCATGCGCTTGATGCGTTGACGGAAGTATATGAAGCCTTCCTCGTCCATCTTGCCCAGATCGCCGGTATGTACCCATATGAGGCCGTCGCCGTGGTCCTTCATGGTGTCTGCGGTCTCCTTGGGATGGTTCACGTAGCACAGCATCACCGTGGGGCCGGCAAGACATATCTCGCCCTCCTCGCCGTATGGTACCTCCTGGGTGGTGCCGGGCTTTACTATCTTATAGTAGGTATCCGGGAAGGGCAGGCCAATGCTGCCCTCCTTCGCCTTGTGCATGGGGGTAAGGCAGCTGGCGGTGACGCACTCGGTGGTTCCGTAGCCTTCGCGGACTTTGATAGTTGCGCCGTGGGATTCAAGGAACGCATCAAAGCGCTTCTTCAGCTCCACTGAGAGGGAGTCGCCACCTGAGAATACGCCCTTCAGGCAGGAAAGCTCCAGAGCGTCCGCCTCGGGCACGCGCAGCAGCGCCTCAAACAGCGAGGGTACGCCTGCGATCAGGTTGGGGCGGTGCTTTTTTAAGAGCTGCGCGTAGCTCTTGGGGGTGAAACGGGGTATCAGTATGCAGTGGCCGCCGTTTGCCAGCATGGAGTGAATGCTTACGCCGAGGCCGAAGCCGTGGAACATGGGCATTATGGCCAGCATCTTGTCGCCGGGGCGGAAGAAGCTGTTGGTGGCGATTATCTGGGCCGCCAGAGCGTTAAAGTTGAGGTTTGACAGGCTTATGCCCTTCATGGTGCCGGTGGTGCCGCCGCTGTAAAGTATTGCGGCGGGAGCACCGGCGTCCCTGTGGCAGCGGTAATCGGTGACGTTTTCGCCCTGCCTGAGGAAGTCCTTCCACCATATGAAGTCATCACCTTCGGGCTTCTTTATTTTCCTGCCCTCTGTGAGCTTGTAGCCCAGCTTCATTATGGGGGAAAGGGCGTCCGCTACGGAGGTTATGATTAGATGGGGAAGCTCAACCTCGCGGCGCACCTCAACAAACTTATCATAGAACTGATCCAGCGTTATGGCCGCTACGCTTTCGGAGTCCCTCAGGCAAAAGGCTATCTCCTTTACGGCGGAAAGGGGGTGTACCATGTTGGCTATTGCGCCCACCATGTTTACCGCATAGAATATGGTGACTGTCTGGGGGGCGTTGGGCATGCAAATGGTGATTTTGTCCCCTTCCTTTATCCCCATTGCCTTCAGTGCCTTTGCGCAGGCGTGTATGTCCGCTATGGCCTTCTTATAGGTGGTAGACTTGCCCATGAAGTCGTAGGCGATATAGTCCGGGTACTTTTCCGCCATACGTTCGAAGGCTTCCTCCAGCGTACCCATGAAGTAATCCAGATGTGCGGGGCACTCGGGGTCATAGCTTTTAAGCCAGGGAGCCTTGGCGGTGACGCGGCTTTCATCGATGTAGCTGTGTGCGTATGCTGTGTTGCCCATATTAAAGCTCAACTTCCTCATTAGATTTCTGATCCAAAAGCTCCGGGTGAGTAAGCAGGTGCTTCAGGAGCTTTATTGTCTTTGAGTAATAGTAGCCGTCGGCGATACGCTCGTCCAGCGTAACGCCAAGGTCAATTACTTCCCGCATCTCTACGGAGCCGTCCTCCTGATAGAAGGGAGCCATGTGCTTTTCGCCTATTACCACGAATATGGAGTTGGTACCCCAGTTTGTCAGGTGATGATATCCGGCGTGCAGCCCTATGCTGCCAAGATTGGTTACGAATACCGACGCCTGATTCGGATCCTCCTTTATGAGAAAATCCGGCACCTTCCCTTTGCGGTCCAGGGAAAAGAGTATTTTCATCACGAGACGCATCATAAAGGGGGGCAGGCGGAGCAAAAGCCCCATCTTGTCGGTGGAGTTGTCCTCTGCCGAGCCCTTGCGGAAGGAGGTCACCCTCTCCTTTATGCTCCGGTGAATGGTATCTATGTTGTCATCGTCCCCAAAGGCCTTGTAGAATATGGATTCCGAGGACTCGTCCGCGAACTGGCGCTTTACCATGAAGGCGGCGGTGATCCATCTCCGCTGGTATATCCTGTTGCCTGAGATGAAGCGGTTCATCTTCGGCCTGAGGGTTATGGTGCGTATGAGCGCCGCAACTATGGCGTGGAGGTAGGTATACTTGAACTCCGGGTCGCCCTCCGTCTTTTTCTTAAGGTATTCGTTCAGGGCGGTTATATCTATCTGCTCCTGAATAAAGGCCTCGTTGTCCGCCCTGTTGGGGTAGAGGTACGGCATGAAGCCGTGCAGGGGGTCAAGGTCTTTAAGCCATACGCCGTCCTTGCGGTCGCCCCTTTTTATCCTTTCAGCCATCTAAATTATTCCTCCCGTAAAGTAGAAGCATTAATTCGGTATAAATTTACCTATGGATTATATCATACAAATTTGTGAAATAATAGCGGCTAAGACAGAATAATTAAAATATTTTAATGTTTTGTCGAAATCACTTAGCGGCATATATGGCTTTTCGGCACTTGTCCGTATTTACATTATGTAATAAAATATATCCGATACACTCATCAGGAGGTGAAACATGTCCACTATTACCTATAAATGCCCAAATTGCGACGCAGACCTCACGTATCGCCCCGCTACAGGAGACTTCGGCTGTGAGTACTGCGGCAGCAGCTACACCGGGGAGCAGCTTAATGAGCTTATCAAAAGCCAGAAGATAATAGATGAACAGAAGGAGAGCGAAGGCACCGCCTTTGACGAGCACGCGGTGGTATATACCTGCCCCAACTGCGGAGCGGAGGTAATAACCGACGACACAACGGCAGCTACCTTCTGCTTTTACTGCCATAATCCCGTAATATTAAAGGGCCGGCTTTCCGGCGGTATGGCCCCGGATAAGGTGATACCCTTCTCCATTCCAAAGGAAAAGGTAAAGGAACAGCTCATAAGCTGGTGCAAGTCAAAAAAGTACATTGACGACGGCTTCTTCAGCGAGATGCAGCTGGAAAAGCTCACCGGCGTATACTTTCCATTCTGGCTGGTGGACAGCGACGTAAGGGCCACCATGACCGCCAAGTCCAACTCCCTTAAAGTATGGGTGGTGGGCGATATAGAATACACCGAGACCAGCGTTTACGCCCTGACAAGGAGCGGCGACGTAAAGCTCAGCGAGATCACCGTAAAGGCGCTGGACCGGAAGGATGCGGAACTGCTCAACGGCGTATACCCCTATGATATGTCCGGCCTTAAGGACTTTAACATGAGCTTCCTTTCGGGCTTCATGGCAGAAAAGCGCAACATTGAGAAGAACGCCGCCGAGCCTCAGGCAAACGAGATAATACGCTCTGCTGCGGAGGGTCAGCTTGAAGGCACCCTTTCCGGCTACGGCACCGTTACCGGCCAGAACATGGCGGTGGACGAGGTCAAGTCTGACTGGAAGTACGCCCTCATGCCTGCGTGGACCATGACATACCGCTACAAGGGTGAGCTTTACTACTTTGCCATGAACGGCCAGACCGGCAAGATCGCCGGCCGAGTGCCGGTGAGCAGGAAGAAGACCAACCGGCTCATGTGGACGATCACCGCCGCCTGCCTTGTGATAGGCGCGCTTATAGGAGGGCTTGCCATATGAAAAAGCTTTTGACGGCAATCGTTATATCCGCACTGTGCCTTGGCTTATGCTCTGGGGCCTTGGCTGAGGGGGAGAATGTGATATCCGCCGATGAGTTCAACGGCTCAGCCCAGCCCACCGCGGCTCCCGGCGAGGAATCCGCCGTGTGCAATCCGGAGGAAGCCGGGAAGGTGCAAAGGGTATTTGACCTTGCGGATCTGCTGACAGACGACGAGGAGGCGGAGCTGCAAAGCCGTATAAACGAGCTTGTGGCGAAGGACGGCCAGGATATAGGCATAGTCACGGTAGAGGACGAAAGCGTTATGAGTACGCAGGAGTTTGCCGATGAGTTCTACGAAAACAGCGGCATGGGGATAGGCGAAAACCGTACCGGTGTGCTGTTCTGCATAGACATGTATAACCGGGAGACCTATCTCACCACCACCGGCGACATGATAGACATAATAGACGACCAGCGGCGTGAGGAGATATTCGACGCGCAGATGGAATACCTTGCAAATGGCGATTACATGGGCGCGTTTTCAGAGGCTCTGGATTACACCGATAAGTTTATTGAAATGGGCGTGGCAGACGATCACACCGGCATAAACGCCGAGACCGGCGAGGTGATGGATCCCTCGGAATACGGCAGCACCTACGCCCCAGACAGGGCGGCGACCCCCGCGGAGCGTGCGGAGGGCGCGGCTGTGCTGGGCGGCGTGGGCGGCCTTATAGGCCTTCTTGCGGGGCTGATAGCCAAGAGCTCCATACAGAAGAGCTATGCCAGAAAGTACGTGCCTTCGGAATATAACTGGCGTGCAAAGTCAAAGCTCAACCTCCGGGTAAACGATTCAAAGCTGGTGAATAAGTTTGTCACCACTCGGGTAATACCCCGCAACAACGACAGCGGACCCCGCTCCGGCGGAGGCGGCCATAGCACCAGCACTGTGCATATGTCCTCCGGCGGCATGTATCACGGAGGCGGGGGAAGGAAATTCTAACCTTTCGCGGAAGTGACCTTTGGTCGCTTCCGCGAGTTCTTTTCGCGTTTTGCCTCTCGCTGCGCTCCCGGGCGGCAAAACACGCAGAGTGCGAAAACCTGCGGTTTTCATCCGTTTTGACGTACACGCCGTCAAAGCCGGATTGAAATTAAGGGGCTGTGGCCCCTTAACAACCCCAAGGGGGTTTGGAAATACTAAAAAAGCGGCGTTAAGCCGCTTTTTTGGTATTGTCATTCCTCTGCCCTGTATACCACGCTGTATTTTTCGCTGCCCAGCGCTTCGGCTATGGACTCCAGATCCTTATCCATAAGCTCAAGGAGCGTGTCCTCCGCCTCATACCGCATACAGGTGCCGCAGGAAGAGCTGAGGCTCCGGGGAACGGGGGAAAGGGCTGCCGAGGCGGCGTGCCCTTTTACATTCTTCAGGCTGCGCATGGCGGCAAGGTGGGTATGGAAGGTGGCTATGTAGCTGGGCATGAAAACGCTCCTGAAAACTATTTGGTTAGGGTGAGACGGTAGTCGTCGCCCTCCTCGGCCACTGCCACGGCATAGCCTGCGCTCTCGGCAAAACGCTTTACGTTTTCCCGTGCGGAGTGGTTGTCTACCATGACTTCAAGCTTGGCGGGGGAGTTCTTGGCTATCTCCTTCTGGGTCATTAGCACCGGCATTGGGCATGCGAGACCTCTGGCGTCTATCATATCATTTCCTCCTGTAAAAGTACAATACTACTTTCGCATAAATGGATTGCATCCATTTATGCGAGCTTTTTTCGTGTTTTGCCTATGGCATAAATATGAGGTTCCGCCCCGGGGGACTGGGCGGAACTGACCCGCTGCGGCGGCCCCCCGGGCGGCAAAACACGCAGAGTGCGAAAACCTACGGTTTTCATCCGTTTTGACGTACCCCCCCAGGGGGCCTTCTCTTGCCCCTTCGGGTCAATTCACCTTGTCGCCGTCAAGGCCGGAATTAACTTTAAGGGGCTGCGGCCCCTTAACAACCCCAAGGGGTTTCTCTGTTGCCGAAGAAGCGGCTTGGCGCCGCTTCTTCTTTTCTTATCAGGTTTCTAAGGGTTATTCCTTGCTGGCCTTTACGTTGGCAAGGGTCACTATGAGGAGTACCGCATAGCAGGCAATGACGGCTACAACGCCGTTTGCGCCGGGGCCCTTGGCGGAGGAGGCGGTGCCGAAGTTATGTGCAAGGGCAGCGCCGAATACAAAGCCGGTAACGGTGACTGCGGAGTCGGAATTGCCTTCGCCGGTAAGGATCAGCTGACGGAGGGGGCAGCCGCCAAGCAGCACGGAGCCCCAGCCTACGATGCCCATGCCGAGGAAGTTCATGATGCCGTCGTTATGGGCAACAGGCTGATCGGCAAAGCCAAGGTTGAATTTGCCGAGGATCAGGTTGCCGACGAGAACGGTGGCGATAACGGCCACGAAGCCGAGGGTGAGGTTCCACTGGTTGAACATGATGGTATCGCGTATGCCGCCTGCCATGCAGAAACGGCTGCGCTGTGCCAGAATACCCACTACGATACCGGCTGCAAGAGCAAGTATTATAGGGGCGTGCATGGAGCCGGGGCCCTCGGTGCTCTGGGCAAACAGGGCAGGGGCGAGGCCGGCCAGCACCAGCAGGATGACCATCAGTACAGGCATCCAGGCGCCGTCGATGCAGGGCTCAGCGTAGTTGCGCTTGAGGGAGAAGCCCTTCTTGAGGGCTATGGTACCTACAAAGATGCCAGCGATAAAGCCCACGAGGCCGACAACGGCGTTCAGGTCGCCGCCGCCTATGCGGATAACCATGCGCAGGGGGCAGCCCAGGAATACCAGAGCGCCTATCATTACGCAGATGGCCAGAACGAAGCGGGTGAAGGGGGAAGAACCGCCCACGGCCTTCCATTCCTTCTTGATGAGGGCGGCTCCGGCAGCGCCGGCGATGATGCCCACGATCTCAGGGCGCACATACTGTACGATTCCGGCGGAATGAAGCTTAAGGGCGCCGGCTATATCGCGCAGGAAGCAGGCGATGCAGAAGCCCATGTTGGCAGGGTTGCCGAAGGCTGTGAGCACCAGCGCCGCGATACCGACGATTACGCCGGTAAGCAATACGGGAAGATTCTTTTTCATAATAAATAATAACTCCTTTTGTTTTTTCACCTGTGGACAAAAGCCATAGGTGTGATAAACTGTATCTGAAAAGGGACTGTCCCCCTTATCAGCAAAATAAAAGTATGAGGTAATTGCCTATGTCCATATATCTCGACAACGGAGCGACTTCCTTCCCAAAGGCCCCAGGCGTGGGGGAAGCCATGCTGGACTATGTAAACAACATAGGCGCCAATGTAAACCGCTCCACCTACGAGGCCTCAAGCGAGGCGGAGATGGTGCTCATAGAGTGCCGCGAGCGGCTTTGCACGCTCTTTGGAACAGAGGACATCACCCACGCGGTGTTCACCCCCGGCATGACGGCGGGGCTGAACATGCTGCTCAAGGGCTTCCTCAGCCCCGGGGATCACGTTATAGTCAGCAGCCTTGAGCACAACGCCATGATGCGGCCCATACGCCAGCTTGAGGCTCAGGGGGTGAAGTTCTCAAGGATACCTGCCGACAGCCGCGGCATCACCGACCCAAATGATATCCTGCCCCTTATCAGGCCCAATACAAGGCTTGTAGCCATAATGCACGCCTCAAACGTCTGCGGTACGCTGCTTCCCGTGAAGGAAATAAGCGATATATGCAGAGAGCGGGGGCTGCCGGTAATACTGGACGCGGCCCAGACCGCCGGGCATTACCCGGTAAACATGAAGGAGCTGGGCTTATCGGCGCTGTGCGTTCCCGGCCATAAGGGGCTTTTGGGCCCCCAGGGCATAGGCGCGCTGATGCTTGATGAGGAGTTCGCAAAGCGGGTCGAGCCGCTGATATCCGGTGGCACAGGCAGCGCCTCGGACAGCGAGCTGCTTCCGCCCTATATGCCCGACAGGTTCGAGTCCGGCACGCTGAATATCCCCGGGATATTCGGCCTCAACGCAGCGCTGGGCTTCATACTGGATAAGGGCGTCCAAGCCTTCCGCGCCCACGAGGAGAAGCTTACCGAACGCTTTATCGACGGGCTTGAGGGGCTGCCGCTCCGCCTTGCGGGAACGAAGGATATAAGCAGGCGGGTAGGCGTAATATCAATAGACTTTACCGGCCGCGATAACGCCGAGGTCGCATACGAGCTGGACAAGCGGGACATCATGACCCGCTGCGGGCTGCACTGCGCTCCCAGCGCCCATAAAACCCTGGGCACCTTTCCTCAGGGGACGGTGCGCTTCAGCATTGGCTATGCCAACGCCGAATGTGACGTGGACGCGGCGATTTCCGCGATAAAGGAAATACTTCGTTAAATTTTGTAAGAATTTTCTTACAGCCAAATTCTAACATGGCGGGTGTGCCTTTTCCACAGCCGCGGGAGCGATTTAAAGATTATTTTGAGATATTGCTAAAGCGATAAAGAAAAGCTATAAGGGTAAAGACAGGACAAAAAAGGAACGGCAAGGGCCGTTCCTTCAGTCTGTCAAAAAACCCCAGGGTTGATAAGGGGCCGCAGCCCCTTATGTTTAATCCGGCTCTGACGACATGTGCGTCAGAACGGATGAAAACCCAGAGGTTTTCGTACTTTGCGGATTTTGCCGCCCGGGAGCGAATGCGAGAGGCAAAACCCGTAAAACTCAAAAAAGTGGCGTTTAGCCACTTTTTTGACACTCTGAAAGGAACGGCAAGGGCCGTTCCTTTTTATGCCGCAGAGGTGGCCGAAGGGCCGCTTCTGCGAAGCGTTACATCTCGACCTTTAATCCTATCCCCATCTCCTTCGCCTTGGCGTATATGCGCCGGGCGGCGACGAGGTCCAGCACCGCAGAGCCTACGGACTTGAAGAAGGTTATCTCGGTGTCGTTCTCCCGGCCGGGGGCAGCGCCGTTTATGAGCTGGCCCAGCTCGCCTGTAATGCGGTCTTTGCTGTACTCGCCCCGGTCAATGGGCTGAAGTATGTCGCCCGCCTCGCCGAGCACACCCTCCAGCGTGTCCGCATAGACCTTGCCGGCGTGGGTCAGCGTGTAGGAGTCTATCTCCACCATGTCGTAGGTAAAGGAGCCTATGCCGTTCACGTGGGCGCCGGGCTTGAGGAGCCTGCCGTCGAATACGGGAGAGACGGCGGTGGTGGCGGCGGTGATTACGTCCGCGTCGGCTATGGCCTCCTCGGGGGAATGGACGGCAACTATCTTTGTATTGAACCTGCCAGAGAACTTTTCGCTCATGGCTCTGGCAAAGGCCTCCGCCTTCTCAAAGGTGCGGCAGTATACCTTGGCAAGCTCTATATCCCGTACGGTGAGAACGGCCTCAAGCTGGCCCTCCGCCTGACCTCCCGCTCCGAAGAGGGCGAAAACCCTGCTGTCCCTTCGGGCGAGAAGGTCTGTAGCCGCGCCGGCCACAGCGCCTGTGCGCACCCGCGTCAGGTATGTGCCGTCCATGAGGGAGGAGACGGCGCCGGTGGAGTCGTCCATCAAAACCATGGTGGCGGGGACGCTGGGAAGGCCACGCTTGGGGTTATCCGGATATACTGAAACTATCTTTACGCCCAGGGCGGATGCGCCGGGGGCATAGCCGTACATGTACAATGCCGAGCCGTTATATGCGGGCACCGGCAGGTTTGCGCGGAGGGGTATGTCCGTGTCCCCTGCGGAATAGAGCGCGAGGGCGTCCTTAGCCGCCTGTACCGCCTCCGCCATTGTGAACACCTTTGCCATGTCTTGCCTTGTGAGCAAAGTTATCATAGTGCGTGCGTCCTTTCGTATCGGTATTTTTTTGAGGAGCTTTGCCGTTTTTTCCTATTATATTTAAGATTTTACCCGCGCCGGCTGCCGCCGTCAATAAGCTGCGGCAATATTTGCTGTACGGCGCGGCCTTTTCTGGTATAATTGCGTTATAAATATAAGGATATCGGAGGTGGGCTATGCTGGGAAAGGGCGAAAAAAGGCTTGTGGCGGCGTATTCGGCGGCGCATTTTGCCGTGGACCTGTGCTGCGCAATGCTGGTGCTTCCCGCGGCCCGGGCCGCCTCGGATAAGGCCATGGCGCTGCTCATATATAACTTCTGCGCCTTCGCCATGCAGCTGCCCATAGGGGTGCTGGCGGACAGATATGGCGGCGGCAGATATTTTTCCGCCATAGGCTGCCTTATGGTGGCCCTGGGCGGGCTGCTGCCCTCACCCATGCTCACCGCCGTCGTATGCGGGCTGGGCAACGCGGCCTTCCATATAGGCGGCGGGGCGGACGTAATGGCGGTGACGGAGGGGGCGAAATACCTTGGCATATACGTTTCACCCGGGGCAATGGGCATATTCCTCGGCGCGCTGGCCTCGCGGGCGGGGCGGAGCCTTGCCGCTTTCGCCGCCTGCCTCATGCTCGCCTGCGCGGTGGCGATCATGACGTGCTGTAAAGACGGGGCAGGGCCGGGGAGCCCTGAGCTGCCCCGGGGACGGGAGCAGTGGCTGCGGCTTATGAGCCTGCTGGCGGTGGTGGCGCTGAGAAGCTACGGCGGGGTGATAATGTCCTTCCCGTGGAGGGCCGGGGCCTGGGCGTGGATAGCCGCGCTGTGCGTGGTGGGCGGAAAGTGCATAGGCGGCTTTGCCTCGGACCGCTTCGGGGAGGTGCGCTCCGCCACCGTCACCCTTAGCGCCGCCGCCATAGCGCTGATATTTTCCGCCTTCCCGCTGCCCGGCGCGCTGGGGCTGCTGCTGTTTAATATGTCCATGCCGGTAACGCTGTACGCCGCAAAGGATATCCTGAGGGAGGGCAGGGCCACCGCCTTCGGGCTGCTCACCCTGGGGCTTTTCCTCGGCATGCTGCCCGCCTTTTCCGGGGCCTCCGGCAGCGGGCAGGATTACGCCATGATCTGCCTGATCTCCATAATGCTGATACGGGTGGGGGTAGGCAAAAGGTGATGCTGCGCGCCATGGGCTTATCGCTGCTGCTTACGGAGCTGATAGAGCTTTCCGCCGCCCTGCTGCTGAAGAAGAGGGAGGATATAGGGCTCATCGCCCTTGCAAACCTTATGACCAACCCGGCGGTGGTATACCTTTCGCTGCTGACGAAGTCCCTGAGGCCGGGGATTTACCCGGCGGCGGCCGCCGTGACGGAGCTTTTCGCTGTGCTGGCGGAGGGGTACGCCTACAAAAGGCGCGCCGCCAAAATAGCCCGCCCCATGCTTTTTTCCCTGTGCATGAACGCCCTCTCCTTCGGGACGGGGCTTGTGATAAAGCTGATTTTTTAAGGAGGTACGGATAATATGAAAAGGATCCTTTGCGCGCTGCTTGCGGCGGCGATGCTGCTCCTGCCCTGCATGGCGCTTGCGGACGTGATACTTGAGCCGGAGGACAGCTTTTACAAAAGGCACAGCGACCAATGCGCCTATCAGGCCGGCAGGACCTACATAGCCGAGGGCGAGGGCGGCTCCGCCCCGGTATACGGCGCGCCGGACAGGGGGGAGCTCCGCCGGCTGAGCAACGGCGAGGAGACCGTCTGCCAGTGGCTCTATACCGATGAGAACGGCGCTCAGTGGGCGCTGATAAGCGACGGCAGCGGCTGGATAAACCTCTATGACTTCAAGGTAAAATACGACTGGGTGGAGTTTGAAAGGGAGCATAAGGACGAGATAAAGCATGAGGACGCAGAGGTGGACGCCGCCAAGGGAGCGGGGGACACCATAATATTCTACGACTACCCCGGCTCCGAGAGGAAGGCCTTTGACCTAAGCCTCGGCGCATTTGGCAGCGACAAGATAACCGTGGACACGACCTATACCGACGGGGAGGGCCGCAGATGGGGCTTTATCGGCTACTGGTACGGCTACCGCAATCTCTGGATAAGCCTTGACGACCCGACTGTGGAGGTTCCGCCCGCGGCGGAGCAGCCCGCCCCGGTGAGCACCGGCGCGCCCGCGTACCTGCCCCCTAAGGGAGGCGGCGCGCCCATGATAATCGGCGGCGGCCTCGCCGCCTTAGCCGCCCTCATAGCGGCAGGGCTGATAAGGAAAAAGAAGTAAGCCGAAAAAACTTCACTGTCCGGGTGTTGTGCTGCAACACCCGGATGTTTTATAATATGTGTACATACAATTAGGGGGAATAGGTATGGTCAAGCTGTGGTTTGCGAAGGTAAGGCCGGATGGGGTGATACCCTCAAAGAGGGACGAGGACGCGGGGTACGATATATTCCTCGCCTTTGACGGGGAGTATATACGCCTCGAGCCCCACGAGACAAAGCTGCTGCCCACCGGCATAGCCAGCGCCTTTGAGCCCGGGTATTATTTTCAGATACAGGAGCGGGGCTCCACCGGCTCAAGGGGGATAGGCAAGCGCTGCGGCGTGATAGACTCCGGCTACCGGGGGGAATGGTTCGTGCCCATGACAAACCTGAACACCGTCCCGCTGTACTTTGCAAAGGAATCGGCAGGGGAATACCTGGAGGGGCTGAAGGAGCGGGGCGAGCGCTTCAACGTATACTACATAACTAAGGCGGTGTGCCAGGCGGTGCTGCTGCCGGTGCCGGAGACGGAAATAACCGAGATACCCTATGACGAGCTTATGGAGATGAAGTCGCTGCGTATGACGGGCAGCCTCGGCAGCAGCGGCAAATAGCGGATATTTTCCGGGAAATAAAAAACGGAGGCGAATTAAATGGCTAACATGATGGATTACATAGAGTGGCGCGGCGACCTGACCTTTTCGGAAAGGCCCTTCAACGAGGTGGACGGACTGATATTCGCGGAGCTGTCCTATGTGGATTATTCCAACATAGTGCCCAATACCGTGGTTGAGGGCATAACCCTGAAGCGGGCGGCGGAGGAGTACTTTCTTAAGTATCCCGACAGCCGCGGCAGACTTGGCATAGTAGTACCGGACAGCATACACGACCTGCTCAGGGCGGCGGGGAACAGCGAGAGGTTTGGCAGCGTGGTATTATCCGGCTATACCGCCGAGACCAGCGAGGAGAAGGAGGAGCAGTTCAGCGCGGTCACCTTCACCATCGAAAACAGGATACGCTGCATAGCCTTCCGGGGTACCGACGACACCATAGTGGGCTGGAAGGAGAATTTCAACATGTGCTACATGTTCCCCGTACCGGCCCAGAGCGATGCGGCAAATTACCTGAACATGGTGGCGGCGGACTGGAATAAGGACCTCATAATCACCGGCCACTCCAAGGGAGGCAACCTTGCAGTATACGCGGCGGCATACTGCCTGCCCGAGGCACAGGAGCACATAACCGCCGTATACAACAACGACGGCCCGGGGTTCCCCACCAGCCAGATAACCCTGGAGAATTACAGCCGCATACGCGGACTCATGACTACCCTGCTGCCCGAGGCGGATATAGTGGGCATACTTCTGGATCACGAGGATCAGTACCATGCGGTAAAGAGCAACGCCGTAGGGGTATGGCAGCACGATGGCTTCTCATGGGAGCTGATGGGCACGAAATTCATATACAGCGAGGATATAAAGAGCAGCAGCAAGCGCAAGGACAAGACCCTCAGGGCATGGGTGGACGATATGGATATGGAGCTTCGGGAGCAGTTCGTCAACAAACTCTTTGCATTCTGTAAGAGCACTGACGCCCGCACCCTCACCGACCTGAAACGGGATCCCATAGGCCTGATGAACGCCATAAACGGAGCGTTTGAAGACGAGGAGACGAGGGAAGTGCTCAAGAGGTCCCTCTCGATGCTGCTCTCTGAGGATAAGACCCACCGCTACGCCGCCGCCCAGGACAGCCTGATGCGCATCAAGGGCAAGGTGACGGAAAAGGCCGCGCTTGCCATAAAGAGAAAGAAGTAACGGCATCAAAGCCGGAAAAACCCAAAAAGTGGCGTTCAGCCACTTTTTTGATGCCCTTATATCCTGCCGGTGGAGTCCGTCTTTATGGTGCCGCTGCGGTAGGCGTCGAGAAGGGCGTTAAGATCCTCTATGCGGCGCTTTATGCCCTCTCCGGCGTCGGTATCGGATATCATGAGCCTGCGGGGAAGGTTTTCCACTATAAAGGAATGTGAGGTTATATCCTTCTTGCCGTGTATTGCCTCCTCCCGGGTGGTAAAGGGCTCGTGGGCGGCGATGCGCATTCCGTGGGAGCTGAAGAACATTGTGTAGCCCGCTATGCCTGTCTGCTTGTGGTAGGCCTTGCAGAAGCCGCCGTCTATGACTACCAGGCGGCCGCCCCCCTTTCTGGGGTCTTCCCCCTCTTTTACCTTTACTGGCATGTGGCCGTTTATGATGCGGCTCCAGGGCTTGTGCAGGTCGAAGTCGTCCAGTATCCTGCGGCAGAATTCCTCGCTGCCGTAGTAGACGTAATAGGGGTTCTTGGGTTCCGTATATGAGGCTTTATCCTCGATGAGAGCCCGCTCGAAGGTGGTTATCTTTGTCCTGCCGCAAATCGGGGAATTCCTGCCGCACCAGAGGAACCAGAGAAAGTCCAGCCCGCGCAGCCGCTCCATGCTGCCATCGGGAGCGAAGTAGCCCTGCCGCGCCAGCCTGTCCGCCCAGTCCAGAAATGCCCGTCCCTTGAGGGGGGTATCGGAATAAAGGGAAAACTCCATGAACTCGCCATTGCCGTCGCAGGGTATGCAGCCGTGATAGAGCAGGTTGCCGTTGTGCCTGCGGTATATGGAGCCTACGGAATAGAGGAACCGGGTGTGGATCTGGAGCTTTTCGCTGCGGCGGAAGCTGGAGACAAGGCCGTCTATTATATCCTGCTCCTCGGGGGTGAGCTTGTTGGGGTCGGCGGGGTCTATGGTGGGAAAGTCGGTATCCCGGAGGGGGTATACCGTGCCGTCTATCTCTATGGTGCCGTTTTGATAGTTTATGCGGGAGAGCATATCCCGGTCAGACATCTGGTACTCCGGCCGGCGGGCTATTATCTGCCCCTCCAGCTTGAACATTATTACGCACATGGCCTTGTGCATACGGGAGAACAGCTCGCTGTCCCGGGGCAGGCTGTGTCCCGCCGGCAGGACCCGGGGCCGGAATACCGCCGCATCCCTGTATGTGACGTCGCTGAACACCGCCAGGGGCAGAAGGTTTATGCCGTAGGCGTTTTCCAGCATATCCATGTTGTCATACTGTATGCAGTTCTTTACGGCGATGGCCACGCACACCGGGCTGCCGGCGGCCGCGCCCATCCACAGCACGTCGTGGTTGCCCCACTGTATGTCCACGCTGTGGTGGCCCATGAGGTTGTCCAAAATTACGTCGGCGTGGGGGCCGCGGTCGAATATGTCGCCGACTATGTGCAGGGTATCCACCGCCATGCGCTTTATGAAGGTGCACAGCTCCGTTATGAGAGTATCCGCCATGCCGGTGTCTATTACGGAGCGGATTATGTTGTCGTAATAGGTATGTTTGTTGTGCTGGTCCTGTGGATTGAGAAGCTCCTCCATTATGTAGGCAAAGTCCTGTGGCAGCGCCTTGCGCACCTTGGAGCGGGAGTACTTTGACGCGGTGTAGCGGGCCATCTCGATCAGCCTGTGCAGCGTCACCCTGTACCAGTCGTTGAGGCCGAAGGAGGCCCTTTCGTGTATGCCGTGGAGGGTCTCCACGGGATAGTATATGAGCACTGCAAGGCCGCGGCGTTCCTCTGAAGTCAGGGTGCTTTCAAACAGCTCTTCTATCTTTTCGCATATGGCCCCAGAGGCATTGTTGAGTATATGGAGGAAGGCCTCATGCTCGCCGTGTATGTCGCTCATGAAGTGCTCGGTGCCCTTTGGAAGGCTGCGTATGGCCTCCAGCTTTATTATCTCCGCACAGGCGGACTGTACCGAAGGGAATTCCCGTGAAAGCAAGGTTAAGTAGCGGATATCCTGCTCCATGAATAAGCTCCTCCAAAAGTAATTATTATAGGTATATTATAGCATATAAGCTGTAAAAATAAAGAAGCCCCTCAAAAAGAGGGGAATATATTATTTTATCAATAAGCAGCACAGGTCATTCACGTTGGTTCCTGTGGGGCCTGTGAATATAAGGCCGTCTATCTGTTTTAAGGCGTTGTAGGAGTCGTTGTCCTTCAGCACGTCGGGTATGGAAATGCCCAGCGCCTCAAGCTGTCCCTTGGTTTCTCCGGTGACTATGCCGCCCGCCGCGTCGGTAGGGCCGTCGGTGCCGTCCGAGCCTACGGAGAAGAGGCATACGTCCTTCATGCCCGCGATGCCCATAGCGCCGGACAGGGCCAGCTCCTGATTGCGGCCGCCTGAGCCCTTGCCGGTTATGCGCACCACAGTTTCTCCGCCCGCAATGAAGGCGAGGGGTTCCCCGGCGCCCCTGTGATACTGGGCGACGGAGGCTAAGAAGCTTCCCGCCTCCTTTGCTTCGCAGCAGAGCGAGGCCGTGAGAACAACGGGCCTGTAGCCCAGCCGCCTGGCAGTTTCCGAGGCGGAGGCGCAGAGCTGGGTTACGCTGCCGGTGACGATGGTTTCAACGTTATTTAGCTCCTTGGGAGTCTCGACATCCATAAGGGACAGAGCTTTGTCGGAAAGCTTCAGGCCGTACTTGGAAATTATGGCATGGGCGTCGGCATTGGTAGAGCTGTCGGGGCAGGCGGGGCCTGAGGCTATCATGTCCAGAGGGTCGCCTATTATATCGGAAAGGATTATTGCGATAATGCGGGCGCCGCCGCAGGCCATGGCGAATCTGCCGCCCTTTACTGCGGAGAGCCGCTTGCGAATGGTATTCATTTCGGTTATATCGGCGCCGGAGGCCAGCAGCTGCCTGTTCACGTCCTGCAATTCCTCCAGCGATACCAGCGGGCTTTCAAACAGGGCGCTGCCGCCGCCGGAAACCAGGAATATCAGCGTATCCTTTGGGGTCAGGCTATGGGCAAGGGAAAGGGCCGCCTCCGCCCCGCGCACGGAGTTGTCGTCAGGCACAGGATGCCCCGCCTCATATATGGCGATATCCTCCGAAAAGCTGCCTGCGGAGTGGCCATACTTGGTTATGATCACGCCCTTTTCTATGCGGCTGCCAAGGTGATCATATGCCGCCCTGGCCATTTGATAACCCGCCTTGCCTATGGCCACCAGCTTTACCTTATGGGGCAGGCTGACGGAGCCGAGGGCTGCCTTTACTGCGTTGTCCGGCATCGCCCGGTCAATGGCTTCTTTTATGATGAGCTGCGCATCGTCGCGTATATTCATACAATTCTCCCATATAGGCTTCTATTGTAGCATCTTTTGCGGTATAAGCAAACAAAATAATAAATTAACATGCAACCTTGAAGGAAGGTAAACCGTTTAATATACAGATAACCGCAATACGGAGGATATTTTTGCTATGAAGAAAAGACTGATTAAGCTGATCGCCCTCGCTATGTGCGCCGCCATGCTTACCGGCTGCGCCGCGGCCGGCGGAGTGAAGAACCTTACCGATGGCGTAAATGCGGCGGATGTGACGCTGCCCGAAGTGACCGACTATACCATGATAGGCGACCTCGGCGCGGGGCTGATGCAGTACGCGGCGGCGCAGGAAGCCGAAAACCCCGTGCTTTCCCCGCTTTCGGCCTATCTCTGCCTTGCCATGCTCATGCCCGGAGCAAATGAGAACACAAAGGCGGAATTCGAGAAGATACTTGGAGCAGACTGGGACTACGTTTCCGCACTCGCCGCCGATATAGCCGCACAGCTTGAAAAGACCGGCGGTAGCACCAAGCTCGACCTTGCCAATTCCATCTGGACGGACGACGACAAGGCCGTTATAGAGGAGGAATGGCTAAAGACCGTAAAGGCGTATTTCGGCCCCGACATATACAGCGCCGACCTGCCCAGCGACGGGGCTCTAAAGGCAATAAACAAGTGGGTGAACGACAAGACCAACGGCATGATACCCAAGCTCCACGATGACAATTACGACAAGGACACCATAATGGTGCTGCTCAACGCCCTTTATATGAAGGCGGACTGGGCACATAAGTTTGAAGGCCAGGACACATATGACCGCGAATTCACCAAAGCGGACGGCAGTACCGTTACCGTGCCTTTCATGAACATGTTCGAGGCCTATGAGAGCTACATAAAGACCGAGGACGCGGAGGGCATAATGCTGCCCTATGACGACGGCAGGCTGGCCTTTATAGCCCTTAAGCCCGGCAGCGGCGACGCACGGGGCTATGCCGCCTCCCTCACCGGGGCAAAGCTGAAGGAAGCCTTGGCCGCTGCCAAGGCGGATACCTTCGTTACGGTGAATATGCCTAAGTTCAGCACCGGCTATTCGGTATACCTTACGGATGCGCTCAAGGCCATGGGCATGACCGACGCCTTCGACCCCTTCCTTGCAGACCTTTCCGGCGCGGGCAGGGGCGTTGACGGGCCGCTGTACATATCCTATGTCTTCCAGAGGGTAAAGGTGGACGTGAACGAGGAGGGCACCGAGGCCGCCGCCGTTACCGAGATCGCCACGGCGAAGGGCTGCGCGCTCCCTGCGGATGAGCCCATAGTGCTGACCTTCGACAAGCCCTTCGTATACGCCATAGTCGATACCGGGACCGGCGTGCCGCTCTTTGCGGGCGTAATGGAGAACCCCGAGGCGAAGTAAAAAATAATTAGAAAAACCAAAAAAGCGGCTTAAAGCCGCTTTTTTGGTTTTGCGGGGACAGCTAAACCCTAATCATCTATATCTTTGTCCTGCTTGACTATCGCTCCGGAAACGGCGTCTATTTCGTATTCATACTCAAAGCCGTTGCACTTGAAATCTATCTCATATACCATGCGGCCATCCTCTCTATCCAGCTTGCATTCGTATTCGGTTATGCTGCCATTGTCAAGTCCGGCATGTGAAAGAGCTGCGGATTTTGCCTTTGCCTCGCCTATATAGCCTCTGTCGGCTGACTGCTGCTCATTCTTTTTATTGTCCTTTGGATTTTCCTGCTTTTTCCCGTCCTTTGTGTTTTCCGCCGGCTCACCTTCGTATTTGAGTATTTCTCCGGTATTCGCGTTTATGTCGTATTCATACTCCCTGCCGTTCCAGTCAAACTCCAGCTCGTATATCATGGCCCCGTGCTCATAGTCCATTTCAAACTCATAGCCGAGTATTTCTTCGGCCTTTGCCCCGGCGTGAGCAAGAGCTATTTCCTTTGCTTTGGCCTCGCCTATATAAGCGCTGTCGCTGGCGGCACCCTCTGCCGTTACGTTGGTTATGCTCTTGCTGCCGGATTCCCCTATCAGGTTCAGTTCGTTTACGCTGAGCCCCGCCAGCTCGTCAAAGGTATGAGCGGCATTGTTTTCGGTTATTTGCTTTATCAGCTGAGCTTTTCCTTCGGTTATGCCGTACTGCTCCGCAAGGCGTTTTGTGTCAGGATCGTTACTTATAGTCTGACTCAGCACCGCGCCCTTGAAGCTGCCTGTATCCAGCATATCCTTTACCTCTGCGCTCAGCCTGTTTTGCATTTCCGCGCTCTTTATGGGATCGTCGCTATCTACGCTTATAAGTATGGAGTTGGCCAGTTCGGATATATATCCTTCCCTAAGCATTGAACCTATTATGGCGTTTACCGCCACCTTGAGGTCGCTTCCCTTAAGCTTCATATCGCCTATGACCTTTACTCCGTCCTCGTTTTTCGGGGTTACCAATACTACCTGTTCCTTCTTATTCACCCCAAGCTCTATGCTTGGGTTAACATCCAGCGCTACGGTGGAAGCTACGCTGTGATTGGCTCCGTATAAGTATGTTCCAGTTACTATCAGAACCAGCGCCGCTGCCGCTGCCATAACCCTGCTGAATACTCTGCCGCTTTTCTTTTTTGCCGTATTTTCCAATATTATTACCCTTCCTTTCTGCTCCTCGCATTTTCCCATTACTTCTTTAAGATTATTCGGAGCGGCATTGCCAAATGCCCGTCTTACGCTTTCTTCCGTACGCCTGTTGCTCACTTTAAATGCCCTCCCTTTTTTCAAGTTTTGATTTAAGCTTTTTTATTGCCCTGCTGTATTTTGAAAGCACCGTCGCAAGCGGCAGGCCGAGAAGCTCAGCCGTTTCCCTGTGCTTCATGCCGCCTACGGCATGGAGTATCACTACCTGCCGTTCGCTGTCGTCCAGAGCCTTCAGGCACTGCTCCAAAACCAGCCTGTCCTCCGGCGAGGCCGGCGTCTGCTCAAGGTATTTGTCCCAGTCCTCCTCCGGGATGTCGGAACGCTTTCCCCGCTCACGCAATTTTTCCATGCACAGATTTCTGGTTATTGTTATAAGCCAGGCCATCGGCTTGCCCTGGGGCCTGTATCCCGCCGCGCCGAGGTAAGCACGCACAAAGCATTCCTGCGCTATTTCCTCCGCGTCGTGGGAGCTTTTAAGCAGGGACAGCGCGAAGGCGTATACTGAAGGATTGGCTATCCGGTACAGCGGCTCCATGGCAGCCGTGTTCCCCGCTGACAGCTCCATCATGCAGTTCTCCATTTCTTCCCGTTCGCTCTGCCCACATTCAGCAACAGCATTCAGGCATATAAGCATATTCTCTTACTCCTTTCACCCTGTAAACGGAGAATCGTTGGTTTTTATTGCAAATAAATTAAATATGATTTCCGTAATCCATATACGTCTATGTCTATCGAAAAAGCCCGCCATGAAAATGGCGGGCTCAGCTAACGTTCTTCGGAGTTAAATGGCCGTTGTTTTATCAGTCTGCTACGTAGGGCAGAAGGGCAACGATGCGGGCGCGCTTGATGGCGATGGCCAGCTCGCGCTGATGCTTTGCGCATACTCCGCTCATGCGGCGGGGCATGATCTTGCCGCGCTCGCTTACGTACTTGCGAAGACGTGCGGTATCCTTATAATCGATGTGCTCGACCTTATCTACACAGAAACCGCATACCTTACGCCTGGACTTGCGGGGACGGGGCTTCATTTTGCGCTCTTCCATTTGGTGAATCTCCTTTCATTGGCTAGATGGCCCCTGCTTAGAAGGGCAGCTCGTCGTCCTCTATCTCAGAGAAGCCCTCGGGGGCAGGAGTGTTCTGGCGCTCAAAGCCGCTGCGCTCATAGCCGCCGCTGCCGCTGCCGCCCTCCTGGCCCTTGGGGGTGAGGAATTCGATCTCATCTGCGATTATTTCAGTAATATATCTCTTTGAGCCGTCTTTCGCGTCGTAGCTGCGGTTCTGTATCTCGCCGATAACGGAGACCTTGCGTCCCTTTGAAAGATACTTGCCGCAGAGCTCGCCGAGCTGGCGCCATGCTACGATGTTGAAAAAGTCGGATACCCGCTCCCCGGCCTGATTCTGGAAGCGGCGGTTCACGGCGATGGTGAAGGTGCACACAGTGGTGCCGCTGCCGGTGGTCCTCACTTCAGGGTCGCGGGTGAGGTTGCCGATAAGGATTGCTTTGTTCATTTTTGTACCATCCTTTCAGCTAAAATCTTGGTTTAATCAGCCGTTCTGGCGAACTACCATGTAACGCAGGATGCTTTCGTCATTCCTGAAGTTACGCTCAAGCTCGCGGGGCAGCTCGGGAGCTGCTGCGAAATTCACCAGCACATAATAGCCCTCGGTCTTATAATCGATGGGGTAAGCCAGCTTTTTGCGGCCCCATTCATCGGTCTTTTCGATCTCGCCGCCATTGGCGGTTATGATACCGGAGAACTTTTCGATAACGCCCTTGATGGCTTCGTCCTCCATCTCAGGGGTAACGATGTACATAGCTTCATACTTGTTCACGCTTTTCACCTCCTTATGGTCTTGTGGCCCTGCCGCGCTTTGGGCAGAGCAAGAAGCACGCTAGCTTTCGTATTATATCACCGGGAAAAGCCCTGCGCAATAGGTTTTTTAAGAAAATAAAGGGTTTTTGGCGTCCCCGCCTCCCATATCCCGCAGTTGTTAAAAAAACAAATCCGATGTATAATAAACTATCTATACAAGGAGAAATGTGACCTTTGAAGCCTTTGAACATAAAAGCCGCCCTCGCCGCCTTCGGCATAGGCGCGGGAGCCATGGCGATAGCGTATATCTTCCCCGTGGGCCTTATGCTGATGCCTGCGCTGCTGGCCTTTGCCGGCACGGTATGGGGGTATGGGGGGCTGGCCATAGCTGCGATAACGGCCGCAGGCGGCATAATATATGTTGCGGGCGCGGTGGATGCGGGCATAATCGGCCTGCTCGTCATGTCCATACCCGCGGGCATAGCGATGACCTATATCTTCATAAATAAACTGCCCTATCGGTCGGCGGCGGTCACAGGGGCGTTCTTCGCGGCGCTGGGCATATACATAATCACCTGCGTTCCGGCGCTGCTCAACGGGGAAGGCCCCTTCGCCTATTATTTACAGTACATGGCCGCATTCGGCGATGCGGTGGAAAAGACCGCAGCACAGATGGGCATAGACGGGGATAAGGCCGAGATGCTGCGCAAGATGGCGGCATACCTGGAATACAAGGCTCCCGACATGGCGGTAATGGCAATGATGTGCATGGGCATGGGCGCAGGTCTGGCGAACGTAGTGGCGGCAAGGGCTCTTTGCAGGGCGAAGGGCGCAAAGCTCAAGCCCATGGCGAAGTTCCACCTGTGGCAGCTTTCCCGGGGCTTTACCTATGGCAGCCTTGTGATGATAATAGGCGCCATAATCATATCCGCGCTGAAGATAACCAATTCTTCCGCCATAGTCACGGCGGTGGAATGCGCGGTGGCGGGGCCGTATGCGCTCATGGGCGTCTGCCTGATGGCGTTCATGGTAAAGATGAAGCTCCGGGGCACGGCGTTCACGGTGTTTTCGGTGGTAGCTATGGTGCTGCTTTTTCCCTACAGCCTTTACGGGCTTTGTATTATAGGCGCTGCGGACAGGCTTTTCCGCATGCGCAGAAGCTATGTGGAGCGAATGCACAAATAAGCCGAGAAAAAGCTTTTTCCTTGGGGGGAAGGTATTATGGACAAAAAACCGCAGATTGCGTTTATACCTCTGTTCATAGCGGCGGCGGCGGCCTGTGGGCTGCTGACGGTATGCTTTGCCGAAAAGTGGGTGGCTCATGTGCTGCTGGCGGTATGCGTGGTTTCCTTCAGCATAGGCATGATAGCGATGGCGGCCTATAAGAGGGCGGTCAAATACGCCATGAACGACATATTCCGGGAAAACGACACCACGGCGGGCAATATCATAACAAACATAGCAATACCCTGCGTGCTGTTTGACAGCAACGGCAAGATCGCCTGGAGCAACGATGCGTTCTCGGAGCTGTATCCGGGCACCGACATATGCAGGCTGATACCCGATATGAATCCGCGCTTTCCCAATAATGCCCAGTCCATAGAGTATAACGGCCAGCACTTCCAGCTCATGAGCATGCCGGTACAGCGCATACGCACAGAGACCCGGCTCACCTTCCAGTACTGGCTGGACAGGACCGAGGCACTGCATTATTCCCGACTTTACGAGGAGCAGATGCCCACGGTGGGGCTGATACAGGTTGACAATTACGACGACCTGATGACCGACAGGCAGTTTCACCGCAACAGCGTGCTCTCGGAGGTGGAGCGCAGGGTAAGCGACTTTGTTACCGCCATGGAGGGCGTATACAGAAGGTACGACAACAGCAAGTTCTTCTTCGTGTTCGAGGCAAAGCGCATAGCCGAGCTTGAACAGCAGCGCTTTACCCTTCTCGACGAGGTGCGCGAGATAGATACGGGAACCGGCCAGCCGGTAACCCTCTCTATTTCCATAGGCGTGGCGGACAGGATAGCCGCCTCGGACGAGGCGGCCCGAAACGGCATGCAGCTGGTGCTGGGCAGGGGAGGCGATCAGGCGGTGGTCAAGCGGGGTGCAAACTACGCCTTCTACGGCGGCAAGCGCCAGGTAACCACAAAGAACTCCAGAGTAAAGGCGCGGCTTTTCGCCGAGGCGCTGCATCAGCTGATGGACACCGCGGATGCGGTTTTCATAATGGGCCACAGTCTGCCGGATATGGACTGCGTAGGGGCGGGCCTTGGCATAATGCGCTGCGCCAAGAGCATAAGCTGCCCTGCGTACTTCGTGCTGGACGAATCCAACGCCAGCATTGATGGGGCGATAGAGGCAATGAAGGAAAACAAGGCCTACAGGGATACTATAAAGACGCCGGAGCAGGCCGCCCAGATGATGCGCTCCTCCTCGCTATTGATAATCGTGGACACCCAGCGCAAAAGCTCGCTGCTCAGCGCCGAGCTGCTGGAAAAGGCGGGCAAGGCGGTGGTCATAGACCATCACAGGCGGGCTGTAGACTCCATACAGAACCCTACCCTCAACTATCTTGAGGCGGGATCCTCCTCGGCCTGCGAGATGGTGACAGAGGTGATACAGTACTTTGACGACGGCCTCAAGCCCACCACCTTCGAGTGCGGGGCGCTGCTTGCGGGCATCACTATGGATACAAAGCATTTTTCCTTCAATACCGGAGCGCGCACCTTTGAGGCGGCAAGCTATTTAAGGCGCAACGGCGCGGACAACACCACCGTGAAGATGATGTTCCAGGACGATATGCAGACCTACCGCAACAGGGCCAAGGTAGTGGAAAACGCCATAATAATGGAGCAGGGGATAGCCATATCCGCATGCCCCGCAGGCATGGAAGCCACCAACCTGATAGCCGCACAGGCGGCGGACGAGCTGGTGAACATAAAGGGTATTCAGGCTTCCTTCGTGCTTGCGGAGCGGGGCCAGGTGATATACATAAGCGGCAGAAGCCTCGGGGACATCAGCGTCCAGCTTATACTTGAAAAGCTGGGGGGCGGCGGGCATCAGTCCATTGCCGGCGCGCAGCTGAAGGACGTGACTATGGACGAGGCCATAAGCAGGCTTACGGAAAGTATAAACAGCTATTTAAAGGAGGCACACGAGAAATGAAAGTTTTACTGACACAGGACGTTAAGGGCAAGGGAAAGGCCGGCGACATCATCAATGCAAACGACGGCTACGCAAGGAACTTCCTTATCCCCCGGGGCCTCGCAGTTGCGGCAGACGCAAACAACATTCACGCCGCTAACCTTAAAAAGCAGGCCGACGCACACCGCAGGGAGGTGGCGAGGCAGAACGCCAGGGCCTTGGCAGACGAGATGAAGGGCCTCACCGTAAAGGTATACGCCAAGGCGGGAAGCGGCAAGCTCTTCGGCTCAATAGGCGCGGCCGAGATAGCCGAGGCGCTCAAGGAGCAGTACGGCATAGACGTGGATAAAAAGCGCATAAAGCTGGAGGAGCCCATAAAGTCCCTGGGCATAACCGATATAACCGCCCACCTTTACGAGCAGACCGATACCAAGTTCAAGGTAGAGGTGCTGCCTCTGGAGGCAAGTAAGAATTAACGGCATAAAGGCGCAATAAAAAGAGCAAGAGGTTAAGATATGGAAGAACCCCGCGTACCCACCACGCCGCCCCACAGCCTTGAGGCGGAAAAATCTATACTGGGCAGCATGCTGCTGTCCCATACAGCCGTGGAGCAGGCAATGGAGACGCTCAGCGCCTCCGACTTTTACCTTGCACGGCATCAGGATATATTCCAGGCGATAAAGGGCATATACGACAGGGGAGAGGCCATAGACAGCGTCACGGTCATAGACGCGCTGGACCGCATGGGCAAGCTTGCTTCTGTGGGGGGCGTGATGTACATCACCGAGCTTTCGCTGTACGTACCCAGCGCGGCAAACGCTGCCCACTACATAAGAATCGTGGAGGAGCGCAGCGTGATGCGGCAGCTCATAGAGGCCAGCACCGCCATAGCCTCAGACGCTTTCTCGGGGGAAAAGAGTCTTGAGCAGATGCTGGACGACGCGGAGCGGGCAATATTCAACATATCCATGAAGAAGACCTCCGATACGCTGGTGCATATCAGCGAGACGGTGCTCAGCTGCTACAACCGGGTCGGGGAACTGATGAAGCTCAACGGCGCCCTAACCGGGGTTACCACAGGCTTTGCGGATCTGGACAAGCTCACCTCCGGCATGCAGCCCAGCGATCTCATCATAATCGCCGGCCGCCCCTCCATGGGCAAGACCGCTTTTGCCCTTAACCTTGCCCAGAACGCGGCTGTAAAGGGCAAGAAAACCGTATGCATATTCAGCCTGGAGATGAGCCGCGAGCAGCTGGTGCAGCGTATGCTCTGCTCCGATTCCGGCGTAAACATGCAGTCTGTCCGCACCGGCACCATAACCGATGCGGAGCTGATACGCATAGCGTCCTCCCTTGATCCCCTCTCCAAGGCGAGCATATACATAGACGATTCCGCCGGGTGCAGCGTGGCCGAGATACGCAGCAAGTGCCGCAGGCTGCAATCCCGGGTTGGGCTGGACATGGTGGTCATTGACTATTTGCAGCTTATGCAGACCTCTGGCAAGTACGATAACCGCGTATTGGAAATATCCGAGACTACGCGGAAGCTGAAGATACTCGCCCGGGAGCTGAACGTTCCAATAATTCTCCTGAGTCAGCTTTCCCGCGGCCCTGAGCAGCGCACAGATCACCGCCCCGTTATGGCGGATCTTCGCGAATCCGGCGCTATCGAGCAGGACGCGGATGTGATAATGCTGCTGTACCGGCCTGCCGTGTATGACGCAGAGGCGGACAACACCACCGAGGTAATAGTCGCCAAGCACCGCAACGGCCCTACCGCCACGGTAAAGCTGGCCTGGATAGACAGCAGCGCCAAGTTCGCGGATTTGGACACCACCGGAAGAGACGAGGGGTTTTAGGGGGAGCCTCTCTTCTTTTCTCTTTCTTTTCGGGAAAAGAAAGAGAAAAGAAGCAAAAGAGAAAGAAAAGCCAACAGGAAATAAACAGGATAAAAAGACAGGGTGCAAATATAAAAAGGAGCGGAGATAACCGTTCCTTTATTGTTTTGATTTTTGTAAGCTTTTCTCTTTCTTTTTGCTGCTTTTTCTGTTCTCTTTTCCCGGAAAAGAGAAAGAAAAAGCAGAGGCAGAAGCAAAGCTCTATTTATGCCCGTGCTTGTACAGCTGCCTGTTGTCCAGCGCCCACTGGCGCTCGGTAAATTCGCCGTCGCTGACAGCGGCGAGGGCGTCGAACATCTCGAACATGCGGGAATCCAGCACGTCTATCTGGCTGACTATCTCAGCCTCGGGGAACATGGGCGGCTTTGGGCTGCCGTATTCCGGCACGCTGTGGTGGGAGAGGAGAATATGCTGCACCAGCTCCTTGGTAGAGTTATCTATCATGAGCTCGGCCGCCGCCCGCTCAACTATGGCCACTCCCATGTTTATATGGCCGAGCAGCTGGCCGGGGGTGCTGTAGCCTGTTGCCAGGCCGAGGCCGCCTACCGTGAGCTCCGGCACCTTGGCGACGTCGTGGAGTATTATGCCCGCATAGACCAGCTCGCAGCTAAGGGAGGGATAAAGCTTTTTGTATACGGCGCAGACAGCCTCGGCAGCCCTGAGCATGGTATGGGTATGGTAAAGCAGGCCGCCCCGCATGGCGTGGTGAAGCTTGAGCGCCGCGGGATAGCGCAGCAGCTCCTCCCGGTTTTCCCTGAGTATATACTGGGTGAGCATACGCAGGTCGCCGTCAGTAAAGCTCTCCGTAACCTTTATTATCTCGTCGTACATCTCCTGGGGGGGCAGCGGCGCGCAGGGCACCAGACTGGACATATCCACATTGTCGGAATCCCTGGCGGCGCGTATGCGGTCTATCTTCAGCTGCTCCGAGCGCCAGCATGAACTCCTCCATGTCCATAGGGTAGAGCGTCTTCATGTCGACTTTGCCGACGGGGAAGGAGAACTTCGCCCTGTTGACCGCGACACCCAGCAGGCTGCCTGCAACGATGATGTGATACTCTGGCGCGTCCTCACAGAAGTATTTGAGAGAGGTCAGAGCTCTTTCGCAGAGCTGCACCTCATCGAAGACTATCAGGGTCTTCTCCTTGACGATGGTCTGACCTGCGATGTGGGACAAAATTGGAATCAGATAATCGGGGCTGATGTCTTCCTCAAAAGTCTCGTTCAGCTTGGGATTGGTCTCAAAATTGAAATAGGCGACGTTTTCGTAGTGTGTGCGCCCGAACTCCAAGATGGAGTACGTCTTACCGACCTGTCTTGCACCCTGCAAAATAAGGGGCTTGCGGTGCTCGTCCTCTTTCCACACTTCCAGGAAGCTAATGATTTTTCTATACATAATGCAACCTCCTTAAAGGTTCTGAGCGTAGTTTAACAGATACTCGCGCAAAAATCAATCGAATTTAATTGAAATATCGCATCAAATAACGCGAAAGACTTATTGAAAATTACATAATTCGACACGAATGCTTTGGGCGGTCCGTGCGGAGAAACTAAATATCATATCATTGCCTGATAGAAAATCGGCATCGTCGGGGATACGAAACTGCAGCAACGCAAAAATCGGAAGCAAAATCGTCAAAGAGAACCCCAAAAGTATATCACAGGGTATCCGGAAAGGCGCTGCGCGGGGGATACCAGCTTACAGCAGACAAAGAAAAAGAGCGACATCCGTTTCTGGATGTCGCTCTGCCTATTACTGACGGGGCACTGGTATCTGCCTGCGGGTCTCTGCACAGTCTCGCAAATAGAGGTTAGCCCGCTATGCTCCTGCACATACTCTTTGATCTGCGGATACGTTGCGCCTTTTTGGAATCCGGACATATCCATATTCTCCAATGAGAACTCCACACGCACCTTTTTCGAGTCGATTTCTCCCTTGGAAAGAAGGACAACCGTCTCAAAGAAGCTGGTCAGGTCATCTCCCGTGGGATTAGGCGCAATATAGTCAAAGCCAATATCCGTGACGAATAGAGCGGTGATCTGGAAAATCATGTCCTCACCATCCGCAGAGAGATGGATATACGGATGCTCCTTTACGAAGTCTGCGTCCATATAACGGTAGAGCTTGGTGAACCGCACACCGTCCGGGTCGCAGTTGCTGGCGGAGTGGCCGAAAATGGTGGTGTTTTTGTCCAGCTTATCCCTGCCGCCGATTTCGTTTTCACAATGGGCATAATAGCAGCCCCACATGGCGTACTCGCCGTTTTCATCCAGCTTCAGGTAATAGCCGTTGTCCTCCGCCTGCATCACGGGATCGTCTACCTCCGCACCGGGAATATACAGCCATGCCACGGTGTCGGGATTCTTCGCTCTGGCTTCCGCCAACTCTGCCTGCCTGTCCACCGAGGGGATAACTTCGCCTGCGGGAGTCGCTGATGGCTGAGGCGCAGATGTGCCGGAAGGCGTTCTGCCGGGAATGTCGATAGGCTCCGTCTCTTTCTGATAGCAGCCCATGACTGCCGTGGTCATAGCAAAGAGAAGGACGGCCATGCAGATGATCGGACGAATGATTCTTTTCATAATGCTGTCTCCTTGCCGCGCTGGGATAGCGGCGCAGCTTAAAATGTCATTGATTAGCTTCTTGTAGTGAAAAAGGAACAGCTCAGCTTCCGGGCAAATACCCGGAAGCTGAGCTGTTTGTTGGCCTTTAAGGCATGATAAGACGATTACCGTGCACGTTTTCTCTTATAGTGAACGGCGCCGGCCAGCGTAAGGGTACTTGCCAGCAGGAGGGCGCTCCACAGCGGAAGATTGCTGCTGTCTCCGGTGCTGGCGCCGGCAGTGCCCTTGACGAAGATGACCTCGATGGTATGGGCTCTGCGGACATTCTCAAAGGTGTAGGACTTCACCGCGCCAATGCGCTTGCCGTCGATCTTGACGTTGGCGACAGCATAGCCCTTGTCCGGGGTGATGGTGAAGGTCTGATCTTTGCCCTCACGGACGCTGATGCTGCCGGAGGGAGAAATGGAGCCGCCAGGCCCGGCAGTTGCCTTGATGGTGTAGTAGCTGTAGCCGCTGCCGCCACCGCCTTCATTGCCGCCTGTGCCGCTATTGCGCTGGATCGTCAGCGTGTAAGTTTTAGCACCGATTCCCACGACAATGTCGGTTGTGCCGCTGTTGGGGATGGCAACGGTTGCGCTGCCGCCGGTGGACAGAGCCTGTCCGTTGATGCTCACGGGCTCGCCGTTTCCAGACACCGCTGTGACTAGCGTAGATGTTGCTCCGCTATCA
>ERZ827150.890-NODE-890-length-40956-cov-54.952006_pt1 | contig 40956 bp, 28 predicted proteins | sample MGYA00519779_ERZ827150 | MGnify/ENA primary metagenome ERZ827150 (study PRJEB31778, sample SAMEA3449267) | human gut metagenome | biome: human gut; feature: human-associated habitat; material: faeces | place: United Kingdom | collected 2010/2012 ...
ATGTAGCTCCCGAGGTGGAAATCTTGGAAGTGGAAGTGGAAAAAGGATTTGAAGGAAGCATAATTGACGGCAACTCCGGCTTTGGAGGTGACGGTGAGGCTCCCATGTGATTAGAGTGACTATATATTAAATTTAATATAAGTAATTATGAAGAAAAAATTTTTATTTAGTTCTTTGTTTGTGGCAGCAGCCATGGTAGGTTGTACAAACGAAGATTTTGTAGGGCAAGGACAGAATGATGGCCTTGGAGTAGACCGTCAGGTTATTAATGTATCTTTTGGAGTAGAGGAACCCCAAACAAAAATGGTAGGTGAGGGAAATTTTATTTACTACACGACAGATGATAAGATTGGTGCTGTGCTGGTAGACCACACACAAAAAGAACCATATACCATCGTAGATACGCATGTGGGAAATAACAAATTTAATTATATTGCAAATAAAAAGAAGTTCGAAACGGACGGAACAATGGTCGTAGGTTCATGGCTGTTTTATGCGCAATATGACTCTCGTATGACTACTAGCCGAAATGGTGTAGTATACGATTTCCCGCAAGTACAAACTTATGCGGAAGATTTGAGTGAAATCGCAAAAATAGATTTCAGAACTTCACCGGTAGTAAATCTGGTCGGACAAGAAGATGGCCATTTTGACAGTTTTAACTTACCATTGGTATCGGTTTATTCCTATGCTGAAGTAAGGCTGGAATTCCCGCAACCTGTTGATGTTCAAAAATTGGTTATACGTCCGACCGCGAACGATCTTCAAACTTCAGTGCCATTTGGCAAGCAATATACAATCAAAAATACCAATGTACCTGTAGCTGATTTGCCTAATAAATCTCCATTGGTAACCGATCAATATGTTTTAGATCAGGCACAATTGAAGATGAACAATAAGGGAGCTTACTCTAGTTCTATGGATTTTAAAGATTATTCTGTAAAAGGCAGTGAAGATCAAGACATCATTGCATTGAACTGCTTGGAAGATGAAACTGAAGCGACAACTTTTGTGGGTCGAATCGCCTTGCCTGCAGGTATATATTCTAACATCGCTATCTATGCTTATACGAATAAGGGTATTTACAAGTACAATGTAAAGAATGCATCTGCTGAAGCAACAAATGAGACTATCAAAGGAACGCAAAAAGACTTCTACCTCAGAAGAGGTTATATTGTTCAGATGAACAAGATTGATAGGGCAATAGCAGCTGCAGACTATTTGAAAGTCAAAGATACAGATAAAAAGTCTTATGCAGAACTGGAAAAAGACACAGAAACAAGTGGTACAGTTGTTATCAGTACGGAGGATCTGGTAGCTGTTGTGAAAGCTATCGATGAAGCTAAGGATGTTAAGATTCGTGTACTGGGTGATGAAACTGTACTGAACCAGGCTGTTATGGAAGCTTTGACTGAAAGAAGAGAGAAACTGGGTGCCGATGTACAACTTGTATTTATTGACGATATTAATATTGAAGGCAATGCTTCTTCGGATGAACCGTTGGTTTTGCATGATGTAACATTCAGCAAAAATGCAGTTTTAACTTCAGGTTATGCTACGAGTGGAAGAGAAGTTTATGCTGAAAACACTCTGACTGTCGGCAAGAGCGCAGGCTTGAACATCAATGAATCCTATCTGAATTCTGACTATTCATACATGAATGTGGTAAACAACGGTTCATTGACTATTTCAGCTGTTTCAACAAGTACACAAGTACAAAAGACGGATATAACTGCAATCTTGACCAACAATGGAACTTTGGCAGTGACGGAAAATGCCGTTGCCTCAATCCAGAAAGTTGTCAACTATGGAATATTCACCAATGACGGACAATTATCTGTTGATAACTTGGAGAACAATACGGATGCTAAATTCGTGAACAATGCCGAAGTATCATTGAATGAAAAATCTGGATTCAATTATGGAACAATTGAAAACAATGCTGCGCTTAATATCACTCGTGATTTTACAAATAGCGGTATCATTCAGAACAATAAGGGAGGTATCCTGTTAGTAAAAGGCAATCAAGGTGCTACATTCACTACGGCTGGTAGTATCTATAACTCGGGTGACATGTATTGCCATGAAGGTGAAAATATGATTTATAATACCGGTAAGATTTATGCAAAGAAAGGCTCTACAACCTATATTACTCGTAACTCTGGGGAAGATGAGTTTATGACTCCTACCAATGATAATGCAATGGGTGAAATCTTCTGTGAATCTCGAAATGAGGATGTTAGTGTCACTCAATCGAACTATAAAGGTTATATTTCTTTCAATGTAGGAGTAGAAACAAGTAAGTTGGAAAAAGTTACAGGCGACAAGTTCAATAAGGTATACTTGAACGGTGATTGCGCTTTGGCACATGAAGGTGTAACTTATGTAGTCGTTGAAGATGAAGCGAATGTTACATTGGCTACAAAGAAGAACTATCAAGAATTTACATTCAATGCAGACGCAACCTTGAATTCAGCAGATAAGTTCAAGAATCAGATAGCCAAGCTGACTGTTGCGAAAGATGTAAGAGTCAAAGTTCCTACAGAAAATGCAATTGGTGTATACAATGTAGATAATAATCCAACTTCTAAATCTACAGCCGCTATCGAAAATAATGGAACTATTCTTGTGGGTGGTAACTTCTGGTCAAGTCTTAATATTGCTGACACTACTGGCGATGGTACATTTGCTAGCGGTGATGGTCAGACTTCAGCCTTCCATTGGGGATCACCAACCTGGGAATGATTCAGATTTAATTTAACTTGATATGTGGGAGTATTTTTGCAGTGTGTGAACTGCAATTATACTCCCACATTTTTTATACTGACATTTTATTTGCTTCCTGTCCGAAAAATCGTACCTTTGTTTCACTAACATGATACATCACCGCCATGAAGAGACTACCCTACGGACTTTTTCTTCCTGCTGCGCCCCCGCCGTTTCGGCAAGTCCCTGTTTATGGCAATGCTGGAGGCGTACTACAGCGTGGACTACCGGTCGAGGTTCGACGAGCTGTACATCGGGCAGCATCCCTCGCCGTCGCGCAACAAGTATCTGGCGCTCCGGTTCAACTTTTCGGAAGCGACCTCCAACCCCGACGAGGTGGAGCGGTCATTCAAGGCTTGCTGCAACGCTGCCATCATTCGGTAGGATGGTCGGACAAGTATCCTTGCCGGTACTGGAGAGCAGGGATTGCCAGGGGGAGAAGAAACTCCTCAGAACCCCGCCACAAACTCGTCGAAACTGATGTCGGTGATACCGATTTTTTCTTTGAGGCGCATCTTCTTGCGCGAGATGCTTCCCTTGGCGATGTGGTAGATTTCTGCCAGCACGGCCAGGGGAAGTTCCATTTTTACCAGGCAGCAGAAGTCAATCTCTTCGTCGTTCAGCTGGGGCCAGGCGGCCTTGAGGCGGCGGGTGAAGCCATCGAAGCAGGTGTCGGTGTTGTTGCGCAGGGTCTGCCAGTCGTCGGCCGAGAGGTGGAGGGCACCCGTGGCCGTGCGGCTCCGCATCAGCAGGGGGATGGTGATTTCGTTCAGCTGCCTGAAGTATTCCACCTTCTGTACCAGCTGGCTTTTCTCGAGCTGTTCCTTGGCTTCCTGCTCGCGCAGGCAGCGTATCTCGGCTTCCTGTCGGGACAGCTGTGCTTGCATCAGGTCGCGCTGGAGCCGTGCCTGCCGGCGGCGGGTGAAGATGTAGTGGGCTCCCCACAGGATGATGAGCACGAAGACCACGGCGGCCAGGCGGTAGACTTGCAGCAGGCGGTGCGTCAGCTGGCGTTCTCCTTCTTCGATCTGTTGCTGCTGCTGGCGGTATTCGCGGATGGCGTGCATCTTGTCCAGCAGCTCGGCCCGCTTGTCGGCATCGAGCGAGTCGCGGTAGCGCACATATTCGCGCAGAAAGTCGTACGCTTTCTGCGGGTTGCCACGGTGGTGGAGGGTCTCGGACATGTAGCGGTAGGCTTCCGCCTTGCGGCGCAAGGGGAACATTTCGGCTATCGTGCGGAAATAGTAGAGGGCCGAATCGTGGTGGGCCAGGTGGAAGCGGATGCCCTTGTCCAGTGCCCGGTAGTAGCTCTGGCGGCCTGCGCCGACGGTAACGGCCTGCTCGATGTCGGCCAGGGCGGAGTCAGGCTGTTCCATATAAAGATGTACGACGGCCATCTCGGCCAACAGTTCGGCCTTGTGCGGGGGAGGGGCGGCGCCTACAAAACGCCCGGCCCGGTGGAGTTCGTCCATCGCCCGCGCAAATTCCTTCCGGGTCTTGAAGTGGCGGTTGCGGATGAGGCCGATGCGTACCAGCATCAGGCTGTCCTGCTCTTCCAGTGCCAGCGCAAGGGCGTGGTCCAGCAGGGACGTTTCCCGTTCGGCGAAGTGGTTGAAGCGGCAGAGGTCGGCCTGGGCGATATCCAGTTCCATGCGCAGGCGGGGACGGGCATCGGCGGGCAGGTATTGGCGGCTCTTCTCGTAGCACTCCTGTGCCCGCAGCAGGAAGTAGTCCTGATGCAGCTTCCGCCCCTGGAGAAAATAGAGGAGGCTCGTGTGGGACGAATCGTCGGCGGCGATGGCCTGGTCGAGTCCCTGTTGGAGGAGGCTGTCGGGCAACAGGATGGAATCGTGCAGGGCGATGCTGTCCCAAAAGTCTTTTGGGAAGTCGTCGTGGCGATGGGTGCACGCGCCGAACCACGAGGCAAGCAGAAGGAATAGCAAAGGATACTTCATATAAAATGCAAATATATGCAGAACTTTCGGATTACCTACACTTTCCCTACTTTTTTGTTTTTCTACCCTTCTTTTTGCTCTTTTTGAGGGTTGGAAAGTGGATTGTACATCGGTTGTACAGCTGGTGAATCATCTATCTTTCTGAAATTCAAATATATGTGTCGTCGCTTGATGTACATCAAGTTTTCTTGTGCGCCTGCTGTATATCCTCTAATTTTGCCGCCGAAAGTCATCTCCGCAAGGAATGCATGGAAAACGAACAGAAGAGAAACAACCTATATAATACGCTATTTGAGTTTTTTATGAAAGAGAGAGTTTTGTTATTGATTGTGTCCTTGTGTCTGGCCGCGGGAGTGCTCCAGGCACAGACGAAGCAAGTGGAAGGAATCGTCACTTCCGCTGAAGACGGCCAACCCGTCATCGGAGCTTCGGTGTTGGTGAAAGGTGCCTCACAAGGCACCATCACCGACGTTGACGGTAAGTTTGTATTGAACGGCGTGCCGGCTTCGGCCAAGATGCTGGTCATTTCGTTTGTAGGCATGAAGTCGCGCGAAGTAGCCATTGCGCCGCGTGTGGAAGTGGTACTCGAAAGCGACCAGCAGGTATTGGACGAAGTGCTCGTGACGGTGGCCTACGGCACGGCCAAGCGTTCGTCGCTCACGGGTGCCATCTCATCGGTAGACCAGTCGAAGATTGAGCTGAGACCCACGTCGAGCGTCACTTCCGCCCTGGAGGGCAGCACTTCGGGCGTACAGATCAACAACACGTATGGAGCTCCGGGCAGTGCTCCCGATATCCGCATCCGCGGTATCGGCACGGTGAACGGCTCCAGTTCGCCCCTTTATGTGGTGGACGGCGTACCCTTCAGCGGAAGCATCGCCGACATCAATCCGGCCGATATCGAGAGCCTGTCGGTGCTGAAGGATGCCGCTTCGTGCGCCCTCTACGGCAACCGTGCTTCGAACGGTGTCATCCTCATCACCACCAAGAAAGGTACGGCCGGCAAACTGAGCTTCGACCTCAAGGTGAACCAGGGCGTCTACACGCGCGGCATCAAGGAATATGCCCGCACCGACGCGCGCCAGTTCATGGAAGCCAGCTGGCAGAACCTGCGTAACGCCCGCATCTCGGCCGGCGACGCTCCCGACGTGGCGGCACGCTATGCCAGCGAAAACCTCATCAGCGAGCAGCTCTATCTGAACATCTTCAACAAGCCCGACAAGGATTTGCTTGATGCCGACGGCCGTCTGGCTGCGGGCGTGGAGATGCTGCCCGGCTATGCCGACGACCTCGACTGGTACAAGGCGGCCATCCGCAACGGTTACCGCCAGGAATACCTTTTCAGCGGCAATGCGGCCAACGAGAAGAGCGACTATTACTTCTCGCTGGGCTATCTCAGCGAGGACGGCTACGTGCGCAACTCCAGTTTCGACCGTCTGTCGGCCCGTGTATCGGTCAACCTCACGCCGGTGAAGTGGCTGAAGGCCGGTGTCAACCTGTCGGGTACACACCAGAATTCACAGATTACGGCGGGTGACGAAGGGGCCTCGTTTACGAACGCCTTCATGTACTGCCGCCAAATTGCACCCATCTATCCGGTGCATCTGCACAACGCCGACGGCTCTTATCGTCTGACGGCCGACGGCCAGCGCCAGTACGACCCCGGTTACTACACCGACGACAAGGGAGTGGAGATAGCCACACGCAACCAGTATCAGGACCGCCACGTGGTGTGGGAGAACGAGCTGGACAAGAACCAGACCGTACGCAACACCCTGCAGGGCATCGCATACATGGATGTCAAGTTCCTGAAGGACTTCACCTTTACCGTGAAGGGCGACATGAACCTGAGCCAGTCCGATAACACGGCCTACGACAACGCCGTCATCGGCAACGGAAAAGGCAGTAACGGACGAGGGCTGCGTGTGACAGGCCGCTATAAGAGCTACACCTTCCAGCAGCAGCTGAAGTGGACGCACCTGTTCGGCGCTCATCTGCTGGACGTGCTGATGGCCCACGAAAACTATTCGTACAACTACGATTACCTGTACGGCTTCAAGACGTCGCAGATCTTCCCCGACCGTCCCAACTTCAACAACTTTACCGAAATCACCAGTCTGGACGGTTATGAAAGCAATTACCGGACGGAGAGCTATCTGGGCCGCGTTCGCTACAACTACCGCGACCGTTACAACCTGGAAGTGTCTTTCCGCCGCGACGGTTCGTCGCGCTTCCACCGCAACAACCGTTGGGGTAACTTCGGCAGTGTGGGTGCCAACTGGATTATCAGCGAGGAAGCCTTCATGAAGGATGTCCGCTGGGTGAACGACTTGAAGCTGCGTGCCAACTACGGACAGGTGGGCAACGATGCCGGAGCCGGATTCTATGGCTACATGAGCCTCTACGGCGTGGAGCAGAACGCCCACAAGGGTGCGCTCTATCTGACGCAGAACGATTCGTATGACCTGAAGTGGGAAACGGGCGAGGCTTATGGCGTGGCCGTCGAGACACGCCTCTTCAACCGCTGGAACCTGAGCGTGGAGTACTTCGACAAGCGCAACAAGGACCTGCTGTTCGACATCTACCTGCCCCTGTCGGCGGGAGGAACGTCCTCCGGCGCGGCCGAGGCTACAGTGACCCGCAACCTGGGCACCATCTCCAACCGAGGCATCGAGGTCAATACGGACATCGACGTGTTCCGCAACCGCAACTGGACTTTCAACATAGCAGCCAATGCCACTTATCTGAAAAACAAGATCGTGAAGCTGCCCGACCAGAACAAGGACGGTATCATCTCCGGTGCCTACAAGATTGTAGAGGGAAGAAGCCGTTACGAATTCTACACCTACACCTTCGAGGGTGTGGACCAGCTGACGGGCAACTCGCTCTACAAAGCCAATCTGGACGACTATTTCGTCACACTGCCCGACGGCACCACGCTGGGCAACAAGCAGAGCGGCATTGACATCACCAAAAAGGCGACGGTTATAGGCGGAGTGCCTTACGTCACCAACACCACCTACGGCCAGCGGGAGTTCCACGGGTCGGCCCTGCCCACGGTCTATGGCAGTTTGACGGGGACCATCGGCTACAAGTCGTTCACTCTCTCTGCTCTCTTCACGTATTCGTTGGGCGGCAAGACGATGGACGGTGTCTACCAGTCGCTGATGTCGACCGGCACCAGCCCCGGCAACTACCATGCCGACATCATGCAGTCGTGGATGCAGGCTCCCGAGGGGATGGACGAGAATTCGCCAAACCGCATCAAGAAGGACGGCATACCGCAAATCAACAGTACGCTGAGTTCGGACAACAATGCCGTCTCTTCCCGCTGGCTCACTTCGGCCGACTACCTCGTGGTGAAGAACCTGACCCTGGCCTACCGCCTGCCGCAGGCGTGGGTAGAGCACATGGGGCTGCAGAGCGTGGGCCTGAACGTAAGCTGCGAGAACCTCTGGACCTTCGCCGCCCGTCAGGGCATGAATCCCCAGCAGTCGTTTGCCGGCGGTCAGGGCAACTACCTGGTGACACCGCGCATCTTCTCCGTGGGAGTGAGTGTGAAATTGTAAACCATATCCGATTAAAACGAAACGTATGAAACTGAAAAATCTACTCTACATATCCGTCGGCGCGGCTCTGCTTACTGCCTGCTCGGCCGACTACCTCGACACCCTGCCTCAGGCGTCCACCGACACGGGAACTGTCTTCGAGACAACCGAAAACGCCCGCCTGGCCGTCAACGGACTCTGCCTGATGATGACCCAGCAGTACCTGGGGCAGCAGGGCTTCAACGGCGAAGGCACCATCAAGACCCTGTATGGCAACTATACGGGCAACGACTTCCAGAAGTGCAACCTGACGGGGTGGGCCCCCATTATCAATCCCACCACGTACCTGGAGCGCAACTCGGTGCTCTACTGCTACTACCCCTGGTTCTACTATTACAAGCTGATAGGCAATGCCAACCGCATCGTGGTCAACATCGACCATGCCGCAGGCACGGAGGCCGAGCGCCTCTTCATCCGCGCGCAGGCGCTCACCGTCCGTGCCTATGCCTATCTGATGCTCAGCCAGCTCTACTGCCACCGCTGGACAGACAGCCGTCAGGGAGCTTCGCGCGGCCTGCCGCTGAGGCTCGACACTTCGGACGGCGATCTGCCCGCCTCGACGCTGGCCCAGGTCTATACACAGATCTATACTGATCTCGACGCGGCCGTCGACGCCTATACCCGCAGCGGCCTGTCGCGCGACCGTGGTGACAACTACAGCCCCGACTTGGCCGTAGCCTATGCCACCTATGCCCGCGCCGCCCTGACGCGTGAAGACTGGGCTACTGCTGCCAAGTATGCCGCCCTGGCCCGCAAGGACTATCCGCTGATGAGCAACGCCGACTACGTGGACGGCGGCTTCAGCACCCCGAACAGTGAATGGATCTGGAGCTGCTACAGCGCCCCCGACCAGACGCTCTACTACTTCTCCTTCTTTGCCTATCAGGGCAGCAACTCCAGTGCCAGCATCTGCCGCACCTATCCCTGTGCCATCAGCAAGGAGCTTTACGACCGCATTCCCGCGACCGACGTGCGCCGCCGGATGTTCCTGGCCCCGGTTGAAGGCGATGCCTATAATACCACCAACGGCCGTGTCACCGCCGGTCCTCTGCTGGAGCGTGCGCGCCGCGACTATGCCGACAAGCTGTATGGCACGAGCCTCATCTATGCCTACATGCAGTTCAAGTTCCTCTGCACCGGCCAGCCCGGCATCGGCCAGCTCAACCACTTCCGCTCGTCGGAGATGTATCTCATCGAGGCTGAGGCCGACTGCCACCTCGACGGCAAGGACACTGAGGCACAGGCTCTGCTGAAGGCGCTGGTGAAGGATAGTGGGCGCGACCCGCAGTACACCTGCACCAAGACGGGCGCCGACCTCCTGGCCGAGGTGAAGCTCTACCGCCGCATCGAGCTTTGGGGCGAAGGCTTCGACTGGTTCGACCTGAAGCGCTGGCGTGAGCCGCTGGTCCGCCACGCCCATCCCCAGGGCAGCTTCCATCCCCAGTTTGCCGTCAGCGTTCAGCCCGAGGAGGCCAACCAGTGGACGTGGGTATATCCCGCCAAGGAAGTGGACTACAACGGCGCGTTGGACAGCTACATCGAGTGAGAATCTCTTTACCCTAACCAATTTCATATTTTTCTTCATCTATTCTCTCTGATGTCAGGTCGGGAGGCCCGGTTTCTGTGGAAGCCGGCGCTTCCCGGCCTTCCTTTATATGTGGCGGCTATCCTAACATCTCTTCCCGATCAGGCTGGGCCGAACACTTGGGAACAACGCCTCTGCAAGGTACATTCCCGAGTGTATGGACACGATTTCCAGTAAAATCCTTGCAGATTCCAGGGATTATTATGATTTTTGCGATGAAGTTGTGCATCAACAGGCAGATAGCCATCAATGACTTGCCTGCAACCAGTTTGCTGGAAAGCCAATGATGCGTACAATTTGCTTATTTGCTGATAGTTGAAAGTTTAAATCAAACAATGGTTCATACAATAAAACAAATCGCACCATGAAGCTGTATAAATTAACTTTAGGTCACATCATGGCCGTATTATTTTCACTGACAAGCATCACAATGCTGGCACAATCACGGGTGCAGTCCGTATCCTTTGCAGGGAATGCTTATGTTACCCAACGTGCCGATAAGGTCCGTATATCGGATAACGGCGTGGAAAACTGGAGTAGTCCCCAGACCACTGTCAGCGCATACTTTCATATCGACAAGCCGCAGATCATTACTTTGTCGCTTCAAGGCAAGGGGCACGCCACGATGCGCATGATATACAACGGTAAGGAACAGGATGTCAGGTTCGATAACGATGAACCGACCATTGCCGGCAATATGAAAGTCAAGATCAGTGAGCCAGGTTATGTCCAGGTGGACCTCAAAGGAAAGAAACGTGATGGCGGGAACTTTGCCAACATTACCGACCTGATGGTTGCATACGCAGATGGCAAAGTGACCTGTGTACACGATTTCTCTAATTACTGGGGGCGCCGCGGCCCGTCTGTACACTTGGGTTATACGCTGCCGCAGGGGAATGATTATGAATGGTTCTATAACGAAGTGACCGTTCCGCAGGATGGTGAAGTGATGCATAGCTACTATATGGTGGCAGGCTTTGGCGAAGGATATTTTGGCATGCAATATAACTCAAAGGCAGAGCGGCGCATCCTCTTTTCCGTGTGGAGCCCGTTTGACACACAAGACCCGCGCAATATTCCCGAAGACCAGCGCATCCGCATGCTGCGCCGTGGCGATGGAGTGCGAATCGGAGAGTTTGGCAATGAGGGCTCGGGCGGCCAAAGTTTTATGAATTATCCCTGGAAAGCTGGTACGACATACCCGTTCCTGATGCATGTACGTCCCGATGGAAAGGGAAACACGATATACACGGCCTACTTCTATGCCATGGAGGAGGGACAGTGGCGTCTCATTGCAGAGTTCCTGCGTCCACAAACCGACACCTGGTACACCCATCCCCATTCTTTCCTGGAAAACTTCAATCCGGAGCAAGGCTATCTGACGCGCAAGGTGCAGTTTCAGAACCAATGGGCACGTACGACGGACGGCCGTTGGGTGCGTCCCTTGCATGCGACCTTTACCAACGACGGCACTGCACAAGCCGGTGTGCGTCTGGACTATGCAGGTGGACAAACTGCTGACGGAAAGGCGCTGTTCCTGAAAATGGGTGGCTTCTTCAACGGGAATGTCCAGGCAGGTACGCACTTCCCTCTACCTGCTTACGACAACACACAGCCCCCACAGATTGATTGGGAGGCTCTGGAAAAACTTGGAAAAACGGAGTAAATGCATCGTTGCGTTCCCTGCAAAATCGGGGAGAATGATGCGGACGGCATAATCATCATGCAATGTCATCCTAAACGAAGTGAAGAATAACATTGCATGATGATAAAACCCTGTTCGTTTTTGATACAACCTGCTTGCATTGTTTCATTCAATTGACAAGAGGAGGCCTCCTATATCACTTCAATCCTTATCTTGCAATCTCTTTTACCTTGCAAAATGGAATGGCAGAGTGTGACATTGAATTTCAGTTCTTTCCAAAGGTATTGCATGGAATAAATGACACTTTGACGGGAACATTCACAGAGTAAAGGCGTAGTGATATAACCCTTCTTGCACAAATGGCAGGTGCATTCCAGGAAAGTAAGATAATAGACGCGGCCTTTTTCTACGACCTCGCCTTTTACTCCCGGCAATTCATTCGCTAACTGAAAGAAAACATCCATGTTCCCTTTGGCATCTTCGTAGAGCTTTCTGTAAATGGAAAGCGTACCGCCATTCACACAATTCTTGCTACATTCTGAAAAGAAAGCAGCCCGCTGTTCCGATGAAAGCCGGGCTATACCTTTCTCAAATCCTTTGAACCAATCCGACAGTTCCATATTATATATTAATGTCTTTATTCATTTTTGTCACTTTCGATGCATTCCTTTTAGCCGCTGCCATGCTTGGGGTAAATTCCTTTTATACGGCGTTCGTCACACGCAGTAGCCGATGTTAAACACGACTTCATGGTTTAATAACAGATATAACACCCCGTTCTTCAAATTTATCTTCTTTTAATGGTTTGACATTTACGTTTGGTCATCTCTTCAGCAAAGGCCTGTTCACTATGTTCCTTGATATAGCGGATGCAAGCGTAACGGTCAGAATTAAACAGGAATGCGAATGTTTTGCCTATCCAATTGGAAAACCATTTGCATTCCCTGACATCATGAGAGCATTCAGCACAAGACTTGAACTTGTTTTCTTGGCAACATGAACGGATTTTGCACCAAGTAGCCTTTTCATTATGTTTGCATCCGGGACATTTTTCTGTCAGGAACTTACGGCAAGCTCCGCAATAAAGACCGCAAGCAGCTATGTTTTGAGTGTCTGGTACAATTGTTTTCATAGGCATCAGATGTTGGAGTGAGCGAATTCACCGTTTATCCAAAAGGTGGCTTCCGTACCGATGAAATGTAGAAGTACATAGTTGGGGTCACTTGCTCCACCGGGAAAATGATAAATGAACCAGTCCTGCCACATATCTTTGCGGACGGCATCATCCGTGACAATCTCTACTGTACCACGCAGGGCAACGCCATCTCCGTAATGGTCATAGCAAAGACCTGCCTTGTTGTTCGTCTTGAAATCGTTCACCTTTACGGAGTCTGCGCTTGTTGCCATCCAAACCTCATGGAAGCCCTTTGCTCCTATCTTGGACATCTGCACAGGGCGAGGATATCCGTAGGCGTCGATGGAAGCGACGGTCACGTTTTCGCATTGGGCAAGCAAGTGCGTTGCTTTCTCCGTCAGTATCCGTTCGTCTTTCACTTTCCATCGTTTCAAGTGCGGGAAGTGCCGGAGCATTTGTTCTTTCGCTTGTATGGGAGTCAACTTGCACCCCGTCTGCGTATTCCATTGGTCTAAGAATTGCAGACAGAACTCTATCATTTGGCTCATCGTGAACTCTTGGGTGAATTCTCCGTTTTTGTAGCAATAAGTGCAATAATCCTCACTACGGCTTCCATCGGTATTTGTTCCTCTGTTCTCGTCAGTCAGAGGCATACCGCAGCTTTGACAAAATTGTTGTTCCATATTGATTTAAATATATCTTTCACAAAGATAATCTTTCTGTAACAGATTCCAAGGGGGCAGTCTTTCTATTTCACGAAAAGTAATATCATAATGCGATATTGGGAGGCTATTGACTGATTGTAGGTGAAAATTCCAAGGTTTTTCCAAACTTTTTTTGTAAATCTGTATAAGGAATATACCTCTTTGAAATCAAGAGAGTTAGAAGAATTACCTTGTTTTCGGGTAATGAGTTGGTAACCGTTCTAATTGCCGTGGTCTGCATCGCTTTGCTTGTTTGGGAAACTCTTACGGTACAAAGGTATGAAAAATATTCAGACTGAAAGGATCATTCCAAAAATTATTTTAGTCAGAATATTGAGCATTCATCCTTATGCAGTCTTGGTTGGAAGCAATTAACGAACAAGGAAGCCACGGTAAAGGCAACTCCTACTCCTACCACGCCTGCCCATCCGTAATGTTGCCAAAACAGACCTGAAACGAACGTACCAGCAGAACCGCCCAGGAAGTAGATGGTCATATAAATGGTATTGACACGGTTGATGGCGGATGCATCGAGGACTACCACGCTGGTCTGATTTGACAAATGGATGCATTGCATTCCTGCATCAATCAAAAGGATGGCGATTATCATCCACAAGTAGCTGTCATTTCCAAAAAATGCCAACAACCATGCAGCCAAGATAACACATCCCCCGACAATGGAGAAGAACCTTACGCCGTACTTCTGGATATAGCCGCTAATGAATACAACCGTAGACGCACCTGCCAATCCGCACAAACCGAGTGCCCCGATAATATCGTCATCCGCAAAGAATGGCTCTTGCTTCATCCGGAAAGCAAGGCAACTCCACAACGCAAAGAACGAGCCATAAGCCAATGCCGCCCTCAACGAAGCGATACGCAAGTACGGGTATTTGGCAAGCAGACGCAACAAGGATTTCATCAGACCCGCATAATTTTCACGTGAACGAGCAGGCAGAACGGGAAGCATCTTGTAAATCATAAGAAAGCATCCGAGCATAAACACACAAGCCACAAAATAGACGGAACGCCATCCCCACATATCAGCCAGGAAACCACTTAACACCCGTGAGCCAAGAATGCCTATGAGCAGACAGGACTGTATAATCCCCACGTTGCGTACCTTGTGTGCTGGTGCTGAATGGAAAGACACCAACGGGATGAAGAACTGCGGCATAACCGAAGATGCTCCGGCAAGCAAGGATGCGCCCCACACCCAACAGATGTTAGGGGCAAGTGCTATGGCAAGCAATGCGCACGATGAAATGATATAATTGGTCAATATCAGCTGCTTTCGTGAAACCAAATCGCCAAGCGGAATGACAAACACAAGTCCGACTACATAACCTATCTGGGTCAATGTCGCAACCATGCTGGCAGAAAAGTCGCTTACCCCAAAATCCTTTGCCATGCTGCCCAACAAAGGCTGGTTGTAGTAGCAGTTGGCAACGGAAAGCCCGGTAGCGACTGCCATCAGAGCCAGCAGAGGTGCCGGAATGCCGTGGTTTTCTCTCAATTCATATTTCATCATTTATTCCTCCTTTCAGTATGACACAACTTTCAATCCAATCAAGGAGGCAATGAGCGTGAACAGGAAGAAAAGCCGTATGGGAGTGGCCGGCTCTTTGAAAACGAATATCCCAATCAAGACCGTGCCGACCGCTCCGATACCCGTCCAAATGGCGTATGCCGTGCCCAAAGGCAAAGTCTGAACCGCTTTGGCAAGTAATGCCATACTCAATACCGTGGAAGCCAAGAAACCGCTTCCCCACAGATAAAAACCAATACCTGATGCCTCTCTCGTTTTTCCCAAGCAGAATGTAAGGCTTACCTCAAACAATCCTGCCAAAAATAAAATTATCCAATTCATACCTATGATTTATTAAATTCGGGTGCAAAAGTAAGCAAGTAATTTCTAACCGTTTTTTTACATTTGGTAAAAACGGATTTTGCATTTGACAAAAAACAGCCGTTAGCAGCTGTTTCTGTGCGCTATTTTATAATTTTGTACCACAACAAAATGACTTATGGATATAAAGGAAATCATCAACCAGAGATATGCCATGCCGGATGCGTCTTTGGACAAGTTGCGGCAATGCCTGACGGAAGTCTCATACCCAAAAGGATTCCAAGTGTTGGAATATGGCAAGATAGAAAAAGACATCTTTTTCATCAAGAAAGGCATTGTCCGCGCCTATACTTCGGTAGAGGGGAAAGAAATTACCTTTTGGGTCGGCAAGGAAGGGGCGACTATTGTTTCCATGAAAGGATATGTGAATGACGAACCGGGGTATGAAACAATGGAGCTGATGGAAAATTCTGTCTTATATGTATTGGAAAGGAAAAAACTGAAAGAGTTATTCTTGGAGGATTTGCACATAGCCAATTGGGGACGGCGTTATGCGGAAATGGAACTGCTTGCTGCCGAGGAACGGCTGATTTCCATGTTGTCAGCCGTCGCCTCGGAACGGTATCACGAGTTGTTGGAGAAAGAGCCTGATTTGTTACAGCGGTTGCCGTTAGGAAGTATCGCCACCTATTTAGGCATCACACAGGCAAGTTTGAGTAGGATTCGGGCACAAATAAAATGACGTTTCAACCAACTGAGGATAGCAAGCGATTTTGGTCTGCCCCAAACACAAACTTGCTATTCTTCCGTTGGTATTGTTTATAATCCCATGCCCTTGCCTCTCCTAAGCGGTTCAACCGTCCTTTTAACGGATGAGAACAGCCTGCCAAACTGCTCCTTGAACCACTCTCCAATCACTTGCCCGTTGATGGCAAGTGCAAGCTTGGACTTGTCTTTCGGGTCTTTTACCACTTGGAAGCCTGCTTCCTCGGTCGTGAACTTCCGCCTGTGCTCTTCCGAATAGAGCTCGCCCTCGTAGAACAGCGGTTTGCCGCTGATGAGCGTGGCAGTCTGCCTTTCGTTGAAGCCGACTTTAAGGCAGAACTTCTCCATATACACCAGCTCTTGAAACAGCGGAAACCATTTCTTGGCTTTTTGGATAATGGATTTTAGGAATGACACTTCCTCTTGGTGTGCCGCTTCCTTGTCCGCCATTTCCCTGCGGTACTTGGCTTGCAGTTCCACCAATTGGCGGCTGTGTTCCTCCTGCTGCCGATCCATCTGCTTTTGCAATAATTCGATACTCTCGTCACGGGCGGCAACCTCGCCTTGCAAGGTTCGGTTGTCGGCTTCCAACTCTTTCAGTCTGCCGCTACCCAAAAGAGAACCTACTTTTGCCACGAGTGCCGCTTTCGCCTCGGTCTTGGCGGCTTCCAGCTTCTCCGACTTGATTTCTTTTTTGACTTCGTCAAGTTCCTGCTTTGCCTGTTGGCGTTCGGTCTGCAACTGCTGCACGTTGGCTTCAAGCTCTCCCGTCTGCCGTTTCAGGTCACGGTAGTATTGGGCGGTGGTTGTGTGCCGTGCTTCCGAACCTCGTATGCCACGCTGCAATCCGTACTTCGCCATCGCTGCGGCGTAGCTGTCGTGGTAAGCGACAAGCCTTTCACGGGTCAGGAGGTCATCGGCACACAAACGCACGGCGTTGGCTTTCTTGCGGTAGGTGCGTTTGCTGTCCGCTTGTTTCTTCTTGGCTTTCCTGCGCTCTCCCGTCACTATCGGTACGACCGTTGCATGGATGTGCGGCGTGTGTTCGTCCATGTGCAGCACTGCCGAAACGGTGTTCTCCCTGCCGAATGTGCGGTGCAGCCATTGCAGGTTGTCATCGCACCATTCACCCAGCCTGCCTTCGTCCTGCACTCTCACCATATCTTCATGCGAACCCGAAAGCACGATGCGGATTGCCCGTACTTGGTCGGGAGTAATTTTTCGTCTGATGCCTGCCGTGTGGATGCGGTGGCTTATCGCTTCGGTGCGGTCTGCCACACCGTCGGGGAACTCCACCAGTTCACGGTTGAGATGGGTGCGTGTGGGGTCGGCGTTCTTGGGCATTGTTTTGCGTTCTATGTGGTCGGATGCGCCCGTGTCAGCCGACCCTTTCGCCTTGTTGATTTGGATGCTTATGTATCCCATGTTTGTTTCTTGTTTTTTTGGTTCTACAAATTGTTTGTCGGTATCCGTCCGCCTGCGGTCGTGCCGCACGGGGCAAACGGGGGTGTCCAGAGGGGTGTAACCCCGTTGGCTCATTGGGGTGATTTTAGCATTAGCGTCAGCGGTGCGTGAAGAAAACGCCCTAATGAGCTATGGCTTTTCGTTCCCAAAAGCCTGCGGCGGTGTCGGCGATGATGTCGGCGGATGTTGGTCGCCCTTTTCTTTTTGCCAGCCTTGTATGATATTCTGTGCCGTTGTGCCGGCATGATTTCCTGTCGGCACAACAGCATACAGACAGGGATGGTGTTGCCGTTTCCCCTGCGGACTTGATAAGGGCTGAAATTCCGATGATTTGATGATTGGATAGTCTAATATACAGACAGCTAATGCAATAACCTTTCATCAGCGTTTCATCAAACCGCTCGCCAAAAGAAAAGCGATGAGCGGCGTTGTGTTGCCTTTCTCTTTTCATCAGCCCAATCCTTTTGTTGAGCGTTTGATGAGAATGTAAGTCGCTGTCATTCTTTATGTTTATATATGCTTTCATCATTTCATCAAAATATCAGAGTGTTTCCAACTGTTCCTTGCTTACCAGATAGTAGCGTCCAATCCTCCTGACGGGCGAGTAACGGCATTCACGGTTGTAGTCGTATTGGTAGGTGGTGTAGGAAAGCGAATTGGATGCAGGGGTAAGCTTCCAGCATTCCTGCACCACTTTCCGAACCTGCGACTTCTCCACCTTTACTTGCGAGCAGACGAGCAACGGGATAATATCATTGAGGCAAAAAGAAACAGAACTGACGCCCACGCTTGCCATGATGTCGAGCAGGAGTTCCGTCATTTCTATCTCCAAACGGTTGCGGTTGCTTCGGATAATCTTCCGCAGGGCTTCCGTCTCCAGCAGCTTCGGGTTGAACCACATTCGGCTTTCTTTTTCGGTGGATAGCTGCCGGTGTTGCAGGAAATGAAGAAAAGCGGGTATCTCCGCTTTCAGTTTTTGCAGGAAGTCGGTATCATCATTCCGTAGCGGCACAATCTTCCGCACCCAATAGCGTGTTTCACCTGCGTCAATGATAACGGGCAGATGCTCGTTGTTGGAGCACAACACGAACTTGGCGAAGAAGCCTATCTCGTCACGGTCTTTGCCTTTCGCCTCCACCTTGTAGGATAGTGTGGTGCTGAGGTTCTTCAACCGTTCGCTGTCCTCACGGCGGTTGAGCAGCACCTCGTCCACCATGATGAGCAGCTTGCCCGCCCAGTCGGAATTGAACTGGCTGCGGAAGTCCTCGTTGGTGTTGAACGTCACGTTGTTCTGGAATACGGCTTTCAGGAAGTTCAGGAACGTGCTTTTGCCCGTATTCCTCTCTTCGGACACGAGCAACAGGATGGGCAGCTTCTGAACGGGATACAGATACAGCAGTTGCAGGTAGTCCATGCCCAACCCGTACTGTTCGCCGAAGATGTGTTCCACCAACGAGCGAATGCAGGGGAAATCGCCCGGCACGGGAACATGGCTTATCGGCTCGTAGAGGTTGAGGAACTTGCCGACTACGGGCTGGTAGCCTACATGGTCGGGTACGGTGCAGAAGCCGTCATACTTCGGGATGCCCGCCATGTAGTCCTTGCCGTAGTCCTGTCGCAGGGTCTCGGCGTTCCATGCGATGCGTCTCCTCACATAGCCGCCGTCAATGCGGGGCTGGTTCACAATCTTGTAGAGCGTGGTGCCTACACGGATAAATTCTTCTTTCTTTTCCATGTTTCAAATATAGGTTTTAGTGCCGCCGACACCTTGTCGGCAGGTGGATTAAACATGGTTGCAAAGCTACGGCAGGACGGCTAAAACCTTGATATGTAAAACTATGCAGAACGGCGCAAAAGAAACCGACGGATAAGAAAATGCAGTAAGATGGACAATATCAGTCATCAAAAGGCGAAAAGAAAAAGCCCGAAGAAGCGGAAAATGGTACTTCTTCGGGCAGACTTGGATTGTGTGAGTGCATGGGCGTAGTGACACGCAACCGCACTCGCTAACACTTACACGATATGCTGTTACCTAACGAAAGCCAAAGCATTTGTCTGTCTTTTCGCAAGCACAGCCTTTCCAGCAAGACATTACGCACTCTTGCGGCATTGGATGTGTTGATACGGAAAGCCAGTGCCATTACCATTGGCAGCGCATACACTTCCAAATAATAACCGTTTGGCAGCCTGATGCGCCTTTCCACTTCGCAAGATTGCAACACTCCGCTCCTATACACGGCTCGGACAGCGGCACGGAGTGTCGGGGCGATTACATCAAACAGCGTTACCAACTCCATTTCGCTCATCCACACATTGGCTATATCGGACGGTACGGCAACCCTGCCGCTTCCGTCCATCGTGATTGTTGCCCGTTTCATATCCCTGCCACCTTGATGTTACCGAATGACTTGCTCAACTTGTCGCCCAGCATCGTGAGGTCGTTATCCAGCTTCTCCACGGTTATCTTCGCATAGATTTGGGTCGTTTCGATGTTCGTATGTCCCAAAATGCGCTCAACGCTATGGGTAGAATCGGTCAACGCTACCGCATGAGATGACCAACGCTTGTGGTAGCGTTTTGAGGGGGATGAGCGTAGACGATATCCCATTGGAAATGAATCAAAAGCAAAATACTCATGTTTAGGTATTGCGCCTGCCCGAAATCACCTTTTAATACCTAAAAGTGGGTATTGCCGCAGCTGTGGGCGATTCGTACTTTTGTAAACCAAATAAAGGATGAGATGGTTTGCAAAAGTATATACGTACTTCTTTGGTTCATAACATTGGGTAATGTATCTTTTTTATGGGGGCAGACATTTGCGTTTAGAGGTGTTGTGTTAGATAAACAGACCCATCAAACGTTAGATTATGCAACGGTTCAGCTATTTGTTGGGAAACAAATAGCTTATGGAGGCATTACAGATGCGAACGGGCGTTTTGAACTCCCCCACATCCGGCCCGAAACTTATCGGGTGGTTGTTTCGTATTTAGGATATGATACCGTAGAAAAAGAAGTAAAGGTTGTTCAGGATATTTCAGAAACGTTTTATTTAAAGTCTTCGGCAACGGCGCTGAACGAGGTTGTTGTAACCGCTTCCGAGTCGAAGTACGCTGCCAGTGCATCCATAATCGACCGCACGGCGATGAAACACCTTCAGCCCAGCAGTTTCAGCGACTTGATGGAATTGGTACCCGGAGGTAAGTCGGCCGACCCCCAGATGGGGCAGGCAAACCTGATTCGTATCCGCGAAACCGGTCAGACATCGGCGCTTTCTTCGTTGGGCGTGGGGTTTTTCGTCGACGGTGTGTCCCTGAATACAGATGCCAACCTGCAATACATGCCGGGCAGCACCTCCAGCGTAAACGCCACCAGCACGATGGCGAAAGGAGTGGATATGCGTACCCTTTCCACCGACAATATCGAGAAGGTGGAGATTATCCGAGGTATTCCTTCTGTGGCGTACGGAAACGTGTCGAACGGCGCAGTGATTATCCAGCGCAAAACCAGCGAAAGTCCCTTGTCTGCACGCTTCAAAGCCGATAAAACCAGCAAACTGTTTTCGGTAGGTAAAGGAATCAGGCTGGACGGCAACGGACGTTATATTTTAAATGCCGATGTCAATTATCTGGATGCAAAGATTGACCCGCGCAACAGTGTGAAAAACTATACGCGCTTCACGGCGTCTGCCCGTCTGGATAGCAAGTGGCTGTGGAACGAGCGTAACATCCACTGGAATATCAGTACCGATTATACCGGTTCGTTCGACGATGCAAAACGTGACAAGGATGCCACCGTAAAAGAAGACGCTTACAAGTCGGATTTCAATAGCCTGAAGGTGGCAGGCAAATGGAATATGAAGTTTCCCGACCGTTCATGGATTCGGGAGATAAACCTGACCACCTCTGTCAGCCAGCAATGGGAGAAAATGCGTGAAACGAAATCGGTCTCCCTCAACCGTCCGGCAGCCATATCCATTCAGAAAGAAGAAGGAGAATCTGACGGTATCTATTTACCATACAATTACGTGGCACAAATGGAAATCGACGGTAAGCCCTTATACGTTACGGCTGCGGCACGCACCCGCTTGGCTTTTCCTGTCGGCATGTTGCGTAACGAGACGAACATGGGCGTGGAGTGGAATTATCAGAAGAATTTGGGCGAAGGACAAGTGTTCGACGTCACGCGCCCCATCAGTGAAAGCATGAGTACCCGTCCGCGTCGTTTTAAAGACGTGCCGGGGATGCAACCTTTTGCCTTCTATGCCGAAGAGGTTTTACATCTTCCCGTACAAAGCCATAAACTGTCTCTTACGGCGGGTGTCCGCTTGCAGTCGCTGTTGGGGCTTGACAACCAATACGAGATGAAAGGCAAGGTATATCCCGACCTCCGTCTGGATTTGCAATGGCGTTTGCCTGCATTCAATGGATGGAATATCACTTTTTCCGGCGGTTTGGGATGGATAAGCCGTATGCCTACTATTTCGCAGCTTTACCCCGACTTGAAGTATGTCGATTTGATTCAGTTGAATTATTATCATACCAATCCCGATTACCGTCGCATCAACATGATGACGTATAAGTGGGACAATACCAATTATCAGTTAGAGCCGGCACGTAACCGGAAGTGGGAGGTTCGCGCCGATATAGGCTATAAAGGGAATCGCTTGTCTGTTACTTACTTCCGCGAGCGGATGAACAACGGTTTCGGCGACCTGACATATTACAAATCGCTGGCTTATAAACTCTATGACCCGTCGAGTATTGACGGCTCTACGCTGACTGCTCCTCCTGAACTGTCGGAACTGGCTTATACCGACGAATATAATCTTGACGTATATTCTACCGTGGGCAACGTGATGAAAATAGAGAAAGAAGGCGTGGAGTTTCAATTCTCATCCAAACGAATCGAACTGCTGAAAACCCGCGTTACGGTGTATGGGGCGTGGATAAAAAACATTTATAGCTCAGACGTTCCGAAATATAAGGCTTCCTCCATTTTGCTGGATAATAAGCAGTTGGAATACGTTGGATTATACGAGGGCGAAGAAGGAACAGAAAGTCAGGCGTTTAATACCAACTTTATGTTTGACACCTATCTCCAGCGTTTGGGCTTGACCTTTTCAACTTCACTGCAATGTACATGGTACACTAATCGCCGTAATCTGTGGAACGATGGTATGCCGGTAAGTTACATCGACCAGTCGGGCGAAACCTATCCTTTCCGTGCCGAAGATGCAGAAAACATCCAGTTGCAGCATCTGGTAGAAAAGTATTCGGCTACCTATTTCGAACGTACCACCGTGCCTTTCTACATGGATGTCAACTTAAAGGCAAGCAAGCGAATCGGTAAATACCTGAATCTGTCGTTTTACGTAAACCGCATCTTGGGCATTTATCCCGATTACACCTTGAGGGGAGTATTGCAACGCCGGACACCGGAATCGCCTTATTTCGGCATGGAAATGAACTTGACTTTTTAATAATCTAAAATAAAAAAGTAATGAATATGAAAAAAAATCAATTAGCTCTGGCGGTTCTCTTTGCGGCAGCATTGGGATTCAGCGCATGTAGTGACGACGAAGGAGTAAGCATGTCCGACGTAAGTATTTCTGCCACTGTAAATACAACAATCGAGGGGTTGCAGATAACCTCCGGTACTTATACATTCGAGAACGTGAATACATCTGCTAAGACCGATGTAAGTTACCCTACCAGCCTTATTCAGTTAGCGGATGGATTATATAACGTTACTTTCATCGGGAAGGGGACATATTCGCAGAACGGAACTTCGGTAGAGGTAAACGTGCAGGGAGTACAGCAGAACGTGACAGTTTCGGGCGGTTCGTGCAAGCTGGACTTGACGGCACACGTGGTGAATACAGGCGATGCCGACTTCGTGATTGCCGAAATATTCCTCCCCGGAACTTATAACGAGGCCGGAAAGCAGTATAACGGAGACCAATACGTGCGCATCTACAACAACTCGGATACGGTTCTGTATGCAGACGGACTGGTATTCATGGAATCGCAATTCACCACCACACAGAAATATCAGTCGGTAGACCCGGATATCATGAACGAAGCGATTGCGGTAGGTTCTGTGGTCGTAGTACCGGGCAACGGAACAGATTATCCGATACAACCGGGAGAGTCTTTTATTATCTGCGATAACGCCATCAACCACAAAGAGGCTAACCCGAACTCCATCGACCTGAGCAATGCCAACTTTGAATGGTACATCGAATCGAAACAAGACGTAGACAATCCGGCTGTTCCCAATATGGATATCTATTATTGCTATACCAAGACCATTTGGATACTGAACAAGCAGGGTAACCGTGCTTATGCCATCGGCAGACTGCCCGAAGGAATGACGAAAGAACAGTATATCGCAGATTATACTTACGACTACACGTATGTATTGCAAAGCGGAACGGTAAGCAAGCCTCAGAGCAAATATAAATTCCCTAACGAATGGGTGATAGACGCTGTGAATATCGGTGCTACCAATGAATGGCAGTGGAATGTTACGGCTACCGAACTGGATATGGGGCATACCTATATCGGCGTAAATAACACCGTGGCAGAAAACATCGGCAAGTGTGTAATGCGTAAGGTGGCTTATACGGACAATGACCGCGAGGTACTGCAAGACACGAACAACTCTACCGTTGATTTCACGCCGGCTGCCACTCCGAGTTTGTTTGCCGAATAATCAGAAACGTTTTTGTTGACATAATAAATCTTTGTTGTTTGTTTTATGATACGAATCCGGATGCGAATAGTTATAACGTTATTGGTTGCTTTCATTGGGACGAATGTGCAGAAAACCGTCGGACAAACGGTTGCCGATACGCTTTCATTGCCTGATAAGGTAATCCGTATGGGCTCGTTCGCAACCGGATTTCGCGGTGAAGTATGGCAGAATCCGGCACTGTATTATTATTACACTCCGTATACGTGGACAAGTGTGGATGTAAACGCCGTCCGTCATGATAAGGGCAGGGCAGCTTTGAAGCAAGAAGGCGATAACGATGCTCACGTCGGAGTAGATGTACATTCGTTTGTTATTCTGTCGGAGCATAATCGGGTGTTTGGGTCTGCCGGATACCGAAGCCGGAAACAAGACAATGTATTGTGGAACGAGAACATCGACTGGGAGTTGGTGGCTCCTTATGTAACAGGCGATTCAATAGGTGGTTTCCTGAAGGGAGAGACTTATTATTTCAATGGTGGATATGCCGATGAATCAGGGCGTTGGACATGGGGGCTGACCGGAGGTTACAGAGCTTCTCATAATTATCGGGATAAAGACCCACGTCCGCGCAATACGGCTTCCGATCTTTCTTTCTCCGCAGGAGGAGGCTATCGTTTGGGTACGTATCGTATAGGAGTATCCGCCGATTTCCGGTACTACCAGCAGAACAGTGAGATTTCGTTTCTTGCCGACAAAGGTTCTACTTCGGTATACCATGTATTGGGGCTGGGGATGGATTATGCGCGTTTTGCAGGGAATCAGACCGGAACAAAATATCAAGGTATGCAGTGGAAAGGAAGTGTGGGCATCCTGCCGGCAGATGCGGAACAGGGAATATCTGCCGTGGTTTCAATGGACCACATGGCTCTGGATAAGAAACTGAGCAGTGCCAATAATCTCACATTGCTGGAGCTGGGTACTACAAACTTGGATGGGAATGTGAGTTGGCTGCGGACTTCTTGGAAGGGAAATACTTTCGGTGTAAAGCTGAAAACGAAATATACAGTCCGTAAGGGAACGGAAAATCTCTACGGTGAGGCTGGTGGGAGTTCGTACGGAACACTGATTAGTACCTCGCCGGGGATAAAGATTGCCGACAGCAGGATTTCGGTAGAGGGACTGTGGGAGAAACTCCCGTATGGTGAACGGACATGGGGTGGAGCAATCATCCCTAACGTTACTTGTCATCGGTGGAGGGCCGATTACAACACGGTGTCTCGTTTCGTCCATCTGTCGGCATTGTCCGGTTCGTTGCGTGCCCGTTTGCACTATCAGATAAACCGTTTGCAGTTGGCGGCAGAAGCCAACGGCGGTTATTACGCCAACCTCTCGGCTGAATATGCTTTGCCGGGATTGGATACTTCGAAATCATCGGCACAAACCTTGTTGGCGAATATCACTTACTTGTCCGACAGTTACGGCTGGGCAGGAGTCCGCTTGCAGGGAAACTATCCGATAAAGAAATACAGTTTGTCGTTGTCATTCCAATGGCAGGGCACTTATTATAAAAAATGCGGAACGGCCCGGTATGCCGCTTGTTCACTGGGCGTCTTTTTCTAAAACTAAAAATGATAATGTATGAAAACTAAATTGATGGTTGCTGCCGCTTTTATGGCAGCTATGGTAATGATTACTTCTTGTGGAAACAGTAATAAGCAAAGTCAGTCTGAACAAACGGAACAGGCTGCTCCGTCGGCGTTAAGCATTGATGATTTGCTCTCGGATGCCGACTCGCTGGTAAACAAGGAGGTAACGATTGAGGGGATTTGTACACACACCTGCAAGCATGGCGCTACGAAAATGTTTTTGATGGGCAGCGACGATACTAAGACGATCCGGGTAGAAGCCGGTCCGTTAGGCTCGTTTGATACCCGTTGCGTCAATGCCATTGTCACGGTTGCCGGAACATTGAAAGAGCAGCGCGTTGATGAGGCTTATCTGCAAAACTGGGAAAGCCGGCTGAAAGCGCAGACCGAAAAATCTCATGGCGAAACGGCTGCCGGATGTGATTCGGAGAAGAAAGCACGCGGCGAAACAGCGAATACTCCCGAAGCACGCATTGCCGATTTCCGTGCGAAGATAGCTGAAAGAAAAACAGCTACCGGAAAAGATTACCTGTCGTTCTATTACTTGGAAGCAAGTTCTTATGAAATTCAAGAGTAAAGGAGCGGCGTTTCGCAAATGGAGTAGGACGGTTCATCGCGAACTCTCATTCTTCTTTGCCGGAATGATTCTGATTTATGCTGTCTCAGGTCTCGTAATGAACCATCGGGATAGCATAAATCCTCATTATACGGTTACGCGGAAAGAGTATAAGGTAACAGCGGACTTGTCTGACAAAAACAAGGTGAATGACAAGGTGATTCTGGCATTGCTGGAACCGTTGGACGAAGCGGAGAATTTCACCAAATATTATTACCCGAAACCGGATAGGATAAAAGTTTTCCTGAAAGGAGGCTCCAGCTTGGTGATTGACACCCGGACGAACGATGCGGTGTATGAAGGATTGAAGCGCCGTCCGCTCATCTCCCCGATGGTGCAGCTTCATTTTAATCCCGGCAAATGGTGGACTTGGTTTGCCGATGCTTTTGCTGTCTGCCTGATTTTAATCACCCTCAGCGGCATTGTGATGATTAAAGGGCCGAAGGGATTATGGGGCAGGGGAGGTATAGAACTGGTCATCGGTATTCTAATACCGGTCATCTTCCTTGCGTGTTTTTAAAACTTGTTGATAATCAGGGAGGAATCAGTGACGGTTAGTCCTGTAAAATTCATGCGGTAGAATTGGTCGGTTCTATGGGTAGAATTCATCAGTTCTATGGTTAGAGTTGGTTCGTCCTATGGGTAGAATTTTTCAAGGTATCAAAAAACGGAAAAAGATATAAAGAATGAGTGCAATAATAGAATGTAAAAACCTGACTCATTATTACGGCAAACGTAAAATTTATGAGAACCTGAGCTTCGATGTACCTCAGGGACGTATTTTAGGACTGCTGGGTAAGAATGGTACAGGGAAAACAACAACTATCAATATTTTGAGCGGTTATCTTCAACCGCGTTCAGGGGTGTGCCGCATATTCGGAGAGAATATTCAAACCATGAATCCCGCCCTGCGCCGGAACATCGGCTTGCTGCTGGAAGGGCATGTTCAGTATCAGTTTATGAACATTACACAGATAGAGAAGTTTTATGCTTCTTTCTATCCGGGGCAATGGAAAAAGGAGGCATATTACGACTTGATGAATAAGCTGAAAGTGGCTCCGGGGCAGCGCATCTCGCGCATGTCGAACGGGCAGCGTTCGCAAGTGGCGTTGGGGCTGATTCTTGCCCAAGACCCCGAACTTTTGATTTTAGACGATTTCTCTTTAGGGCTTGACCCCGGCTATCGTCGGCTTTTTGTCGACTATCTGCGCGATTATGCCCGCTCTGAAAATAAAACCGTTTTCCTGACTTCTCATATTATTCAGGATATGGAGCGGCTGATTGATGACTGTATCATTATGGACTACGGTTCTATTCTTATCCAGCAGCCTGTTGAAACATTGATGAAGAACCTCCGACGATATACTTGTACCGTACCCGAAGGCTATCAGCCTCACTTGCCGGAGAGCTGTTATCATCCGGCGGTGATTCGGCAGACACTGGAAACCCATTCTTTCCTTCCGCCTGCCGAAATGGAGGGACTTTTGAAACAGTCGCAAGTCCCCTATACCGATTTGCGGTACGAACACGTAAGTCTGGAGGACGCCTTCATCGGGCTTACCGGAAAGTATTAACATTAAACAGAAAAAGAGAAACGTATGATACAAGCCATATTTTATAAAGAGTGGATAAAAACACGCTGGTATTTGCTGTTGGCCACCCTGTTCATGATAGGAATCACGGGATACTCCATGCTTCGCGTCAGTCGCGTGATAGCCATGCAGGGAATCGACCATCTGTGGGTGGTTATGGTTCAGAAAGATGCCATATTTGTAGATTTGTTGCAATATGTTCCGCTGCTTACCGGTATCCTGCTGGCAGCCGTACAGTTTTTTCCCGAAATGCAACGCAAGTGCTTGAAGCTGACTTTGCATCTGCCTTACTCGCAGAAGAAGATGATTCTGGCTATTCTGGCTTTCGGGCTGCTTGCGCTGGCTGCATGTTTCGCCACGAGTTTCATCATCATGGGCATTTACCTGCCCCAGCACTTTACGGGCGAGTTGGTTCGGCATATTCTGCTGTCGGCAGTTCCGTGGTTTCTGGCAGGTGGTGCAGGCTATTTGTTCGTGGCGTGGATTTGTCTGGAACCCACATGGAAACGCCGGGTGCTGAATCTGATTATTGCCGCATTGATTTGCCGCATCTACTTCTTGGCTCCGGCACCCGAGGCCTATAACAGCTTCCTGCCCGTGCTGACCCTGTACACGCTGCTCATCGCTTCGCTTTCATGGATTTCCGTGGTGCGGTTTAAAGCCGGTAAACAAGACTGATTAATGATTAAAAAATGAAACAAAGATGATTCGATTCAGTAAAATATTTCTTTATCTCACCGTGGCGGTTCTGCTGGTATGGCAGTTGCCGTGGTGTTACGCATTCTTTACAGCCAAACCGGTGAAAACCCCGTTTACGATGTACAGCTCGGTTTTGGGCGACTTCATATTCATTCAGACGGACGCGAACAAGCAAATCCGACGCAGCGATACAAAGGGAAACACCTATACGCAGCAACAGGTAGACAGCCTGCTTCCTTCGTTTTATGTGCGTCAGCTTACGGCAGACGAGCGTTTTCCCGATACCATTTGCGGCAAAGCAGTCAGCCCGAAAGACATTCAAATGACAAACTTTACCTTTAAAAGTGTGCCTTCGGCAATCAACGCTCCCCAAACGGGAATTTATTTCCTGATGGAATCGATGTCCAAGCGGGTGGAGCTGAAGATGCCCGATGACGCTTTCCGTTTTACCGGTAAAGGCATTGAGTTTATCTGCATGGAGACAAACCGGATAGACGAACCGAAAAGCAAGCTGTTTACCGACATGTTGCTCCAAAAAGGTTTTGTTTTTCCCGCCAGCTATGCTTCGGGCAATCCTACCACCCGTAAAGATTACGACGAAGGATACTTGGTGCTGGACGCTAACCACCAACTGTTTCACTTGAAATGTACGAAAGGCTGTCCGTATGTAAAAGCCATTCGGCTGCCCGACAATGTGCGTCCGGAATACGTCTTCATCACCGAATTCCGCAGCCGTCAGACGTTAGGATACATGGTAGACAGCCGACATCATTTCTATGTGATTCAGAGCGACGGGAGTGTCATCAAATCTGCCATTCCCGCTTTTGACCCCACAAAAGATGAATTGACCATTTTCGGAAACATGTTTGATTGGACTGTGAAACGTTCGACAGACAAAGATGATTACTACTATGCCTTAGATGCCACCGACTATTCGCTGATAAAAGAATATGCTTATAAAGACATACGTCGTTCGGTTCCGGGGCTGTCGTTTACATCTCCTGATGATAAGTTCGTAAAACCCCGGTTTTGACAGGCATACTTCTGTTTCTACGGTTTGTTTTTTAGTCGGAGAGTCAGTAGCACTATTTTCTGCTGCTGACTTTCTTTGTTTATGTGAATTTGATTTTATTTGATTTACGGACATAAAAAAAGGAGTACCGCTGTACTCCAACCTTTGTTAACCTTAAAATCTAATACTATGAAAAACACGATGCAAAGATACGGACTTTTGGGTAATAGGTGGCAAACTCCTTGATGAAGTCGGGCGTAAGCTCCAGCATCGACATGTCGCTGCGCTTGTAGAACGACTTGATGAACGCCGCCACATAGTTCCTTGCCACTACCCTTGACTGGTAAGTCGCCAGTTTCCTGTCCTTGCCGACACGCTTCTTGAACACCTCGTTCTCACGGTCGAAGGCTTTGAGCAGCGTTTCATACTCGCCGCCTATGCCCTGATAGGCGTTGCGTACCATCTCTGCCGTCACAAACGCCTCACGGTCGGATATGCGCTGGTAGTGCTTGATGATTTGCGCCTTGATGTTGTCAAGCGCAAGGTTCGTTTCCCTTGCCTCCAAACTCTTGCCTTTGGCACGGTTGCCCTTTGCATCCCAAAGTTCTTTTGAGATGCTCCGCTTGCAACTGAACTGCGCCACCGTTCCGTTGATTGTAACCCGTCCCATGATGGGGACAGTTCCATTCTTCTCCTTGCTGCCGTTCGCATAGAACAGCACGCGAAATGTGCTCCTTGTCATACTCGTTCTTTTTTGGTTGCAAAACTATAAATCAACGAGTTAAACCTTGACAAGCAAACCTACGCAGAGCGGCGCAAACGGAACGGTGACTGTTAAATCTGCATTTCTGACGGGTAACGATTAGGAAACCGTTCTCTTTCTCCAATCCGCTTTGAAACGCTATTCAGCCCTCTATCCAACTTCCGCGATTTTCTCCTAACTACTTAATTCACAGATTACATTGCGTTAATCTGCCGAATTTTGGAGGTTCTTCCATAGATTTTCCGTAAGTTTGCTTGTCTAAACTTCAAACGATATGGAAATACAAGCCAACTATATCCGCCGCATCGAGATTGACGGCCTGTGGCACCGCTACGACGTGGCGTGGGACCTGCGCCCCGACGTCAACATCCTCTCGGGTATCAACGGGGTGGGGAAGACAACCATCCTGAACCGCTCCGTCGGCTACCTGGAACACCGCACCTCGGGTGAGATGAAGAACGGCGAGGTGGCCGGCGTGCGCCTCTTCTTCGACCCGGCCGAAGCTACGTGCATCCCCTACGACGTCATCCGCTCGTACGACCGCCCGCTCGTCATGGGCGACTTCACCGCCCGAATGGCTGACCCCAACGTGCACACCGAACTCGACTGGCAGCTCTACCTGCTGCAACGCCGCTACCTGGACTATCAGGTGAACGTGGGCAACCGCATGATCGAGCTCCTCAACGGCGACGAACAGCAGCGTGCCCAGGCTCCGCAGCTCTCCCGTCCCAAGCGGCTCTTCCAGGACCTGGTGGACGAGCTCTTCAGCTATACGCGCAAGACCATCGACCGCCGCAGCAACGACATCGCCTTCTATCAGGACGGCGAACGCCTGCTGCCCTACAAGCTCTCTTCGGGCGAGAAACAGATGCTGGTCATCCTGCTCACCGTCCTTGTGCGCGAGGGTACGCACAGCGTGCTCTTCATGGACGAGCCCGAAGCTTCGCTCCACATCGAGTGGCAGCAGAAGCTCATCGGCATGATACGACGCCTGAACCCGCAGATGCAGCTCATCCTGAGTACCCACTCGCCCGCCGTCATCATGGAAGGCTGGCTCGACGCGGTGACGGAGGTGAGCGAGATAACGAAGGAAATGAAGAATGAAGAATTAAGAATGAAGAATTAACAATGTACAGTTTCTTCTTTCGCCATTCATCCATTATTCTTCATTCTTAATTCTTCATTCTTCATTTTTATGTCTCTCACTCTCCGCCATAACCTCACCTCCGCCTACCTGGACGCGGCCCGCCGCCTGTCGCCGCGGAAGAAGCGCCGCCGCATCGTGGCCTATGTGGAAAGCTACGACGACGTGGCCTTCTGGCGCACGCTGCTCTCCGAGTTCGAAACCGACGAATGCTACTTCCAGGTGATGCTGCCTTCGCAGACCTCCCTGTCCAAAGGGAAGAAGACCGTGCTGCTCAACACGCTCAATGCCGACGAGCTGGGGCGCAGCCTCATTGCCTGTGTGGACAGCGACTACGACTTCCTGATGCAGGGCGGCACGGTCTTGTCGCGCCGCATCAACGAGAACCCCTTCGTGCTGCAGACCTATGCCTATGCCATCGAGAACTACCTGTGCTATGCCGAGAGCCTGCACGAGGTCTGTGTACAGGCCACGCTCAACGACCGCCAGCTGGTAGACTTCCCCGAGTTCATGCGCCGCTATTCGCGCGTGGCCTATCCGCTCTTTCTCTGGCACGTGTGGTTCTACCGCCAGCACGACACCAATACGTTTCCCATGTACGACTTCAACCAGTGCGTGCGCCTGCAGGACGTCAGCCTGAACCACCTCTACCGCTGCCTGGACGACATGAAGCAACGGGTGGACGCCAAACTCTCGGAACTGCGCACCCGTTTTCCGCAGACCATCGAGCACATCGATGCCCTGGGTGAGGAGCTGACGCAACTGGGCCTGACTCCCGACACAACCTACCTCTACATCCAGGGGCATCACATCATGGACGGCGTGGTGATGAAGCTGCTCAACCCCGTCTGCACCCAGCTCCGCCGCGAACGCGAGAAGGAAATCAAGCGCCTGGCCATCCACGACGAGCAGTTCCACAACGAACTGACCAGCTACGAGAACAGCCAGGCGGCCGTCCAGCTGATGCTGAAGAAGAATGACGGCTACAAGGGCCTCTACCTCTACCAGTGGATGCGCGAGTCGGTGGAGAGGATTCTGGCGATGAAAGAAGAATGAACCTCTAACAAAAAGAAACTTATTTATGGAACTGCTGAACAATATCGACGAAATTCTGATAGCCTGGGGCATGAATCCCCAGACAGCCGGGTGGGCCGACCAGTTCATTGCCTTTGCCCTGGTGCTGGTGCTGGCCTTTGCCGCCGACTTCATCTGCCGCAAGGTGCTGCTCCGGGCCATTGCCCGCCTGGTGCAGAAGACGAAAGCGACGTGGGACGACATCCTCTTCGACCGTCGCGTAATGGTCTACCTGAGCCACATGGTGGCGCCCGTGGTCATCTACCTGCTTCTGCCGGTGGCCTTTGCGCAGACCGACTCGGTGACGCTGAACTTCATCCGCCGCCTGTGTTTCATCTACATCATCTTCTCCTTCCTGTTCTTCATCAATGCGTTTCTGAAGGCGGCCTATACCGTCTACAGTGCGAAGGAGTCCATGCGCGACCGTCCGCTGAAGGGGCTGCTCCAGACGTTGCAGGTGTCGCTGTGGCTGATAGGCATCATCGTGATTGTGGCCGAGCTGTTGGGCAAGTCGCCCTACTCGCTGCTGGCCGGTCTGGGTGCTTCGGCCGCCGTGCTGATGCTGGTGTTCAAGGACAGCATCATGGGCTTCGTCAGCGGCGTGCAGCTTTCGGCCAACGACATGCTGAAGGTGGGCGACTGGATTACGATGCCCAAATATGGGGCCGACGGTACGGTCATCGAGGTGACGCTGAACACGGTGAAGGTGCGCAACTGGGACAATACCATCACCACCATACCGCCCTACCTGCTGGTGAGCGACTCCTTCCAGAACTGGCGCGGCATGCGCGAGAGCGGTGGCCGCCGCGTGAAGCGCAGCATCAACATCGATATGACCAGCGTGCGTTTCTGTACGCCCGAGATGCTGGAGAAGTACCGCAAGATACAGCTGCTGAAGGATTACATCGACCGGACGGAAGCCGTCGTCGAGGCTTACAACGCGGAAAACGGCATCGACAACGAGGTACTGGTGAACGGCCGCCGGCAGACGAACCTGGGCGTGTTCCGTGCCTATCTCACCGCCTACCTCAAGAGCCTGCCTGTGGTGAACAAGGAGCTGAACTGCATGGTGCGCCACCTGCAGCCTACGGACCACGGCCTGCCCGTCGAACTGTATTTCTTTTCCACCATCAAGGACTGGATACCCTATGAGGGCGTGCAGGCCGATGTCTTCGACCACGTGCTGGCCATCATTCCCGAGTTCGGACTGCGGGTCTTTCAGTCGCCGTCGGGGGCCGACCTCCAGAGATTGGCTGAGAAATAAGAAAAGAAGAAGGAGGCACACCGCATGGCATGCCTCCTTCAGGAAAAAGTGTGTGTTATTTCAAAGAGTGAGTCGCGTTATTCTACCCAGCTTCCGGCCATCCAGCTGCAGGCAGCCTTGATGTCGTCCAGCGAAGCATAGTTCAGGTTGGTGTCGACCTTGTTGCCGGTACCGGCTGTGAACACATCGTTGGTGTAGATGCCCTTTTCGCTGTCCACGTTGTTGCTGATGGTGGTGTTGGTGATGCTCGAAGTGCCGTCGGTCAGCGCTGTTTCGGTTTCGGTGCTTTCTACGGTCAATGCCTTGCCTTTGCCGCAGATTTGGGCATTGTCCAGGGTTACCTGTGTACCACGACGCAGGCGTACGCCCTGCTTGGAACCGCCGTTACCCACGAGGATGAGGTTCTTCAGTGTCGGGTGGGCTATCGGAGTGGCCTGGTAGTTGTTTTCGTTGTTGTCGGCCTCGATCAGGCAGTCGCAGTCGTAACCCAGGGTAGACTCAGCTTCCTGGTAGGCTACGAGGTTGGTGCCCGTACCGTTCCATCCTTCGGTCCAGTCGAACGAGTCGTCGCTGCAGCTGATGACTACCATGTTGCTGACGTTGACCGAGCCGCCGAAGAACTCAAAGCCGTCGTCCGAACCTTTGTAGGCTACACAATGGTCTACCGTCGTACCGCTGCCTACACCGTAGAAGCTGATGCCGTTGGCTTCGTGCTCCTCGTCGAAGGCATAGCCGGTGTACTCCAGACGGACGTATTGCAGGGTACCCGAGTTGTCTTTGTCATCGTTGCCGCCATATTCGGCACCGCCGATTTCCGAACTGCCCTTGCCGCCTTCAGCGTTGGTATGGGCGCGTCCGCAGATGTGGATGCCGCCCCAGGCTCCGGCTTCTTTTTTCTCGGAAGTCATGATGATGGGAGCGTCGGCCGTACCTTTGGCATTGATTTTGGCCCCCTGCTTGATGAGGATATAGTCCACGTTGTCGTCATAGACAGCAATCAGTTTCACGCCCGGTTCGATGTTCAGCGTAGCGCCTTCTTCAACGGTATAGGCACCGCTCAGTTTGTAGGTGTTGCCCGATTTCAGGGTCACGTCTTCGGTAACGGTGCCGCTCAGGGTCGTACCGTCGGCAATGCCGTTGTCACCGTTGTTGCTTGTTTCGTCGTTGCTGCAGGCAGCAAAGAGGGTCATCCCGGCCAGAAGGGCCATTGAAAACAATTTTCTGTTCATAATTGAAAGTTTTAAATGGTTAAGTTTTTAAGTTTTATACTTACTGATAGTGTTACATTCAAGTGGCTGAAGGACAGTAGTATACCAGTTTATTTTTGGTTTGACCGGAATAAACTCTCAGTTTATCAGCATTAAACTGTCAGTTTATCCGTATTAAACTCTTGGTTTATCCGTATTAAACTGTCGGTTTATCCGTAGTAAACTACTGCTACAGTCATTGTTTCATTAAAAGTTGTAGCTGACTCCCACTTCGAAGCTGGTGCCTTCCTTGAAGCGTTCCACTTCGATGTATTCGCCGGTCTTGGGCACTTCCTGCTTGAAGACGATGGCGCGGTTCAGCAGGTCGTTCACCTGTACCTTGGCACTGAAGTGGCGGTTGAAGCTGTAGCTGGCGTTGAAGTTCAGCGTGTGGACGGGCATCTGGTCGATGTCGCCCAGTTGCGATACGCCGACGGCATGGATGCGCTTGCCCTGCAGGTTGTAGAGGAGCGACAGGTTGAGCTGCCGGTCTTCGCCGAAGCGGGGCGAGTAGGTGAGGTCGGCATTCATCAGGATGGGCGAGGCACCTTGCAAGGAGCGGTCCTTGTTGGTGTAGGCACCGCCTTCGGGCAGCTTCACGTTGGTGTACATGTAGGAAACGTTGGCTCCCAGTCGCAGGTCGGGCAGGAGCTGCTTGCGCAGTTCCACTTCCACGCCGGCTGCCATACCCTGGTCGGCATTCTGGAAGGAGTGCATCGTGGCACCGCCCTGCAGCTTCTGGATGCGTTCGATGGGCTTGTCGAGGAACTTGTAGTAGACCGTGGCCGACAGCATGTCGCCGTTCTGGTTGAAGCGTTCGTAGCGCAGGTCGAAGTTATAGTTGTATCCGTTCTGCAGCTCTTCGTTACCGCGGATCTGGGCCGAACCGTAGGATTCCTGGTAAAGGAAGGGGGCCATCTCGATGAACGAGGGGCGTGTCACGGTGCGCGACAGCGACATGCGCAGGTTGTTCTTGTCGTTGACGGTGTATTTCAGGTTCACCGTAGGGAAGAGGTCGTTCTTGTTCAGGTCGCGGCGGCGCTGGTACTTCTGGTCGCCTTCGATGGCATATTCCACCCATTGCTTGGTCATTTCGTAGCGCAGGCCCACGTTGACGAGCAGGGAGCTGAGCGGATAGAAGTCGGTCTGGATGTAGCCCGCATAGATGTCCATGCCGGCACGGTAGGTGTCGTGGGGCTGCATCTTGCGTTCGATGACGATGTTGCCGTTCTCCACGTTCTCCTGGTTGAGGAAGCTGTCGGTGTCGTAGATGTTGTCGATGGTGGGGTTGAGCTTGTTGACGTTGTAGTAGAAGCGGGTGCCCATGTAGTCGCGGTCCTTGTTCTTGTAGGCCACGCCCATCTTGACAAAGTTCTGTTCGGTCCAGTTGTACTTTAGGTCGACGTTTCCTACCCACTCTTCTTCGTTCAGGTCGCCGTAGTAGCGCATGGTTTCCTGGCGGTTCAGCTTGAAGAGCTGCAGGTTGCCTGCATTGTCCTTGGTGAACATCACCTGGCGGCGGTCGGGTTCTTCGCTGCCCGTCTTGCCATAGGAGCCGGCCCAGTTCAGCTGCCACTGGGTGCCGAACTCATGATGTCCGTTCAGCTGGTGGTTCTGCAGGGTGTAGATGTGGGTGATGTCGTTGCTGCCCCACAGGTTGTGCCCTTCGGCATCCACACCCGCGCGGCTCTGGTAGGAGTCACTGGCATTGCGGGCGTAGAAGAAGGTATAGCCGATGCGGTCGTGCTGGCGCAGGGTGTAGCCTACGGAGGCCAGGGCAGCCATCTTCAGCGTGGAGGTATATTCGTCGTACGTGAAGTCGTTCTGTACGTTGCCGGTAGCTTCGAGGGTCTTGTAGAAGGCGTCGTCCAGCTTCTGTGTCTCGTTGCTGAGGCTGAATGAGGCCAGCAGGCTAAGTGTCTGTCCTCCTACGGCAAAGTTGCGTCCGAAGCCCAGGTTGCCTCCGAACCCGGGCAGCGCTGTTTTCTTGTCGACATCGAACGTTGTGCGGAAGATGTTGTTCTGGGTGACGTATTCGTCGAAGTCGAGCAGAGGCATGTCGTATATCTTTTCGTCGAGCGAGGGTGCCTTGAACAGCGTACCGTCGCGGTCCATCTGATAGAAGTCGCGTCCCAGTGTGTTGAACTTGCCCCCGACGTTGAAGCTGACGTTCAGAAATTCGTCCGTCACGTTCTCTTTGGTACTGATGTCGATGTGCGCACCGCTGTAGTCGGCAAAGGCGCTGGCGTCGTACACCTTGCTGACGGTGATGTTCTGCACCGTACTCGAGGGAAAGAGGTCGAGCGGAATGAGTTTGTTGTTGGGATTGGGCGAGGCGATGGGCAGTCCGTTCAAGGTCGTGGTGCTGTAGCGGTCGCCCAGCCCGCGTACGATGAGCTGGCCCGACTCGGCGATGGAGATGCCCGTTATCTGCTTCACGCCTTCCTGCACGTTGCTGATGCCCTTGATGCCCATTTCCTTGGCACCCAGATTCTCGATGGCCAGTGTGGCTTTCTGGCGTTCCACTTGCAGGGCACGTTCGCCTTCCAGATTCTTTTTGGCTACGACAGAAACTTCGCCCAAGGTCTGTGCGTCGGTTTCCATTTCGAAGTTCAGCACCGTTTCGCCGTTCACTTTCACTTGTCGGGCGGTGATGTCCACATAGCCTACGTAGCGCACGGCGAGGTCATACACTCCGTCGGGCACTTGCAGGCTGTAGTTGCCGTCGATGTCGGCTACGGCTCCCGTCGTGCTGCCCGCCACCTGGATGGTAGCGCCCGTCAGCGGTTCTTTCGTCTGTTTGTCTGTGATGGTTCCCCGGATGGTTCCTGCCATGACCGTCATGGCCGACAGGGTGAGGAACAAAATAAGGAAGAGAATTTTTCCTAAATCAGCTTTCATACTCATCTTTGTTATGCGTTTCTTTTTCCGCTGCAAAGATGGGGAGAGCAAGTTACAGGGCCGTTACACGGCAGGTACATGTCTGTTTCGGAAGCGTTACAAGAATATGACAGGCACTGGTATAGGAACGGCTCGCGCCCGCAAATCAGGTTCTTGATTTCAGAAGCCGGACTTGCGGGCGCGAAGCCTTGAATGATAGGGGGGATGACGTTTACATGCCGAAGGCGTAGTGGCCGATGCTCTCGTAGGAAGCGCTGACAATGCTCAGCAGTGTGATGCCCAAGGTGCAGATGAGCAGGGCGGCACGCGTGTAGTTGTCACTGCGGAAGGCGGCAATGGGCTCGTCGCTCTTGTTGATGTACATGGCCTTGACAATGCGCAGGTAGTAGTAGAGCGAGATAACCGTGTTGGCCAGGGCGATGAACACCAGCAGATGGAATCCGCTCTCGAAGGCTGCCGCGAAGATAAAGAACTTCGAGAAGAAACCTGCGAACGGCGGGATACCGGCCAGGGAGAACAGGCAGAGCGTCATGAGGAATGCCAGACGCGGATTGGTGGTGTAGAGCCCGTTATACTCTTCGAGCGTGAACTTATGGGCACGCAGGGCCACGATGGTGATGACGGTAAACACGCCCAGGTTGGCGAAGAGGTAGATGAGCATGTAGTAGACCAGTGACGTCATACCCTGCGCACTGCCTGCGATGACACCCAGCATGATGTAACCGGCCTGTGAGATACTGGAGAAGGCCATCAGACGCTTCAAGTTCTCCTGACGCAGGGCAAAGAGGTTGGCCAGCGTAATGGAGGCGATGATGAGCCAGTAGAGGGCTTCCTGCCATTGGGCAGCCATCGGAGCGAACACCTTGATAAGTATGGTCATCAGCACGAAGGCGGCCGAACCTTTGGATACGACACTCAGGTAGGCCGTCACGGTAGAGGGGGCACCCTGATAGACGTCGGCCGTCCAGAGGTGGAAGGGCACGAGTGAAATCTTGAAGCCCATGCCGGCCAGGAAGAACACGATGGCCATCACTTGCAAGGGGCTGCCGTCCAGGTATGCAGGTACGTCGTTGAAGTAAAGGGTACCTACCGTGCCATAGATGAGCGAGATGCCATAGAGCAGCAGACCGCTGGCAAAGAGAGCCGTCAGGATATACTTGGCACCGGCTTCAGCCGAGTGGTGGCGGTATTTGTCGAAGGCTACCAGGGCGGCCATCGGCACGCTGGCCGTCTCCAGGCCGATGAAGAACATCAGGAAGTGGCCGGCGGATATCATCAGATACATGCCCAGCAGGGTAGAGAGGGTGAGGAAGTAGAATTCACCCTGCTTGAGAACCGTGTCGGGGCGGCGCATCCATTCGTGGGCCATAAGGAAAACGATAAGGGTACCGATGCTCAGGATGGACTTCACGATGTGCTGGATGGGTGAATTGTGGTACATGCCTCCGAATGCGTCGGCCACGGGGCCGGGGACGATGGTCACCAGCGTGTGCAGCGCCAGCAGGACCACGGGGAGCATGGTGTTCAGTACAGGCCGTCCGTCACGCTTGTGGGCATCGGGGCTCATGAACAGGTCGGCTATGAAGAGGATGAGGATGACGGCTATCAGCGACAGCTCTTCTTTCATCACGAGAAATTGACTGTAATCCATTTTGTTAATTGAGAATTGAAATTTGAAAATTGAGAATTATTGAATGGAGAACTGAAAATGGATTGTTCATTTTCAATTCTCCATTTCCAATTATCCATTAATAACATTTACGATGGGCAGTACACTGTCGCCTATCATACCGCTGATCCACCACGGAGCCATACCCAGGGCAGCTACGCAGACAATGAGGATGATGACCGCCGTGCGTTCGTCCCACGTGGCATCGGTCAGTGTCAGGTGATGCTGGTTGGTGCAGGTGCCGTAGAGTATCTTGCCCACTAGGCGTAGGATGTAGACGGCGGTGATGACGATGCTGCAGCAGGCAATTATCGTCCACGTGCGGTGGAAGACATCGACGTGCTGGAAGGCACCGTTGAAGATGGTCATCTCAGCGATGAAGCCGCTCAAGCCCGGCAAGCCCAGGTTGGCCAAACCGGCAATGACGTAGCACACGGAGAGGAAAGGCATGATTTTCATCAGGCCCGACAGCTCGCGGATGTCGCGGGTGTGTGTACGACCGTAGATCATACCGATGAGGGCAAAGAAGAGGGCCGTCATCAGACCGTGGCTCAACATCTGCAGCACCGCACCCGTGCAGGCCGTCTGGTTCATCATCAGGATGGCAAAGAGCACCAGGCCGCAGTGGCTTACGGAGGAGTAGGCGTTGATGTATTTCAAGTCGGTCTGTACGCAGGCCGAGAAGGCACCGTAGACAACCGAGATGCCGGTCAGTATCAGGAAGATCCATCCCAGTTCGTTGGCGGCTTCGGGCATCAGGTACATGGCGATGCGGAAGCAGCCGTAGCCTCCCAGTTTCATCAGTACACCGGCGTGGAGCATGGATACGGCTGTGGGGGCCGATGCATGACCGTCGGGGCTCCAGGTGTGGAAGGGGAAGAGAGCTCCCAGTACGCCGAAGCCCAGGAAGGTGAGCGGGAACCAGATGCGCTGCTGCTCGACGGGAATGTTGTGCAGGGCAGCTATTTCGTTGAGGTTCATCGTTGTGGCACCGCTGCCATAGTAGATGCCCAGGATGCCTATCAGCAGGAAGGCCGAACCACCCATCAGCATCAGCGTCAGCTTCATGGCGGAGTATTCCTTGCGGCCTGAACCCCATACGCCGATAAGCAGGTACATCGGTATCAGGGCTACTTCATAGAACATGAACATGGTGA
>ERZ827150.892-NODE-892-length-40925-cov-9.117079_pt1 | contig 40925 bp, 67 predicted proteins | sample MGYA00519779_ERZ827150 | MGnify/ENA primary metagenome ERZ827150 (study PRJEB31778, sample SAMEA3449267) | human gut metagenome | biome: human gut; feature: human-associated habitat; material: faeces | place: United Kingdom | collected 2010/2012 ...
TTCTCCAGAATCGTGCGGATGTCAGCTCTTTTGAGTGCCATGTGATAGTCCTTTCTGCCCTTGCTCGGGCTGCCATGCTTGGCAATAAGGTTTATTTGCCGGACGTGCTGCCGGTGTGGTGCCGCTTGCAGGGGTCGAACCTGCAACTACCCGGTTATGAGCCAGGAGCACTGCCAGTTGTGCGAAAGCGGCATAAAAAAGCGGCTGACGCTGTGCGCCAACCGCTGAGTATTAATTTGATTTCTGAGAATCTACAATAATAACGCGATTCCCTTTTCCATACGCATTATCGCAAAGTTCCTGAAGATGTTCTCTTGCTTTCTGCATTTCAACAAAAAGAATCCGTTCTTTTGTCTCCTGCTGGTAATATGGAGAAAGGTCAACGCGTGGGTTGCTGTTCTGTTCAAACATTTCTTGAAGTTTTTTGAGGTCTTCAAACGTAAGTCCTTCAACCATAGCGGTGTAAACAATGTTATCCATGTTTTTATCCACCTTTTCAAAAAGCTCGTCCAACGCTTCTTTTGCAAACTTTTCTTCTTTTGCGGCTGCAATCTCCGCAAATTTGTTCATTGTATGAAGATATGCACTCACAATTTCCAGTTCTTCCTTTGAAAGGTGCTCTCTAAGAACCTTATCCACTTTTACGGCGACTTTATAGGTTTCTTCATCGTCATAGTCGTAAATGCTCATGTTTAATCCTCCTTGTTCGCTTCTTCCACTGCGATCTCTCGAAGCTCATCAATGTGATCCTCCACCGCCGGGCGGAGGAACGGGCGAGCCTTCATGCCCCGGGTAAAGTGCCACTTGCCGTTGAAGTCCTTCCAGACCCACGGCGTTTTGCGCCCGTTACCATTCTCGGCAAAGATGCCCGTGCCAAGCTCAACATACACGCTGTAAAAGAGATTTGACCCGATGGTCACGGTCTTTTTTGCAAGGTCTACGGCGTAGGTCAGGCTCTGCTTGAGCGCACCGCCCACGTAGCCCTCAATGCCCGTGCTGTCTGCCGTGCCAGTAGGCACAAGCAGTTGGGCGTAGTCCTGCACCTTCATGCCCCAGATGGTCAGCACCCGCTCTGCCCATGAGTCCAGAGCCTCATGCAGATGCGGGGTGTTGTCGGTAAATTTGATGTCGTAGTTAAAGTTCACGGCTATTCAGATACTCCACAATGGCACGCTCCCTGGCGGACAGCTCCCATTTTGTGGCCGCAGCCCTCTCAGCCGCAGCCCTCTCAGCTGCAGCACAATCAGACAGCAGCAGGCCTCCACCAAAAATAGATTTTCCCGTGGAACGTTGTGCATCCAGCGCATAAATCGGAGCGCAGTCCTTTTTGTAAATTTTGAAATCCACGCCGTAATGGCTGTATCGTTGAAGCAATGCAGCCGTCACAATATGATCCGGGTATGTATACTTTGGCAGCTGTACCGTTTTGGTGCGTCGCAAGCGCTCCACCTCATCGTTTACCAGCTTCGTCAGGCGAGGTTCGGTCTGCGCTATGATGTCCCCGCCGTAGCTTGTCACAAAACTTGTTCTGACGATTGCACCGTTTTCGTACTCGATACTACAGTCGCAAATGATATGGTTCATCCGCATATTATTTGCTCTTCCAGAAAACGCTGTCAAAGATGGAGCGAATAGGAAGAATGGAATTCCACGATCGAGATAGAATCCGCAAATTTTGGACAGGATTGAAAACGGTGGGTTGTCAAGCACCACAGCGTCCTCCGGATAATCGAAGGTCTCGTAATCGCCGCCGGGGTAAAACGGACGCATAATTTTGGACGGGTCGATGCCGTACTCGGCGCAGGCCCAGTCCCGGATGACCGCGTACACGCTGGGCGGTGTATAGCAGTCGTCCGTGGTCTTTTTCGGCTTGAACTTCTCCACAAACTCTTCGTAAGACTCACCTGCTGCCATCGTTGTCCTCCTTCTTTCTCTTGCGCTCTTACGCCCACCACATCTGTTCAGCCTCGGTGCCGCCCTTGGCCTTGTACCACTCGGTGTAGGTCATAGCCGGAAGTGCTTTCTTTACGGCCACTTTGATCGGCTTTCCTTTGGCATTTACCATACCTGCATCCTCATATGTGACAATGTTCTCCCGCTGCATGGCGTTCTGCCGGGGATATTTGCCCAGCGCAGAGGACAGCACACAGCGGCAGTGGTAGACCATCTCCGGGGCGGCGCTGGGGTCGCCTGGGCGCTGAATCTCGTAACCCATGACCTTGAACGGCTCGTCAAGCTCTGCCGTCTGTTGGTCAAGCATGCGGTGCATTTCACGGGTGCGGTAGTCGTGGGTGGAGTTCCAGCGCTTTTTGACCTCGATGCCCAAAGCCTGGGCGTTGTGCATCTGCTGCAATGCCCCGGCGTTCTGGGCGCTGGTAAGGGCCGTGATGGCGTTGTTCATGGCCCAGTGGATCTCTGTATCAGCCATGCCATTGACGGCCTGCACGGCGATGTCGTGGACGCTCTTGCCCTGCACGATGCCCTGCATGACGTAGCGGTTGAACACCCTGGCGTCATAGGTGCGGTTGCTCTCGCTCTTGATGCGCTTATTGGGCACCATGCGGGGGTTCTCTTTCAGCAGCAGCTTGACCGCTTCGGTGTTGTACAGGGTCAGCCCGAACGTCACGCCTGCGGCCTGTTCCAGCTCGTAGAACGTCCAGTTTGCGCCAAAGGAAAAGATGTTGTATTGCTCGTCCCGGGCCAGCTTATAGGCCGTCTCTTGGGCTGTGGTGCAGGTCTGTGTGATGCCGTACAGCTTGGCGTGCATCAAATCGGACTGAAAGACCTGATTTTGCAGCCAGATGCGATAGTCTTCCTCGGTGATCTCGCCTGCGTCCAGCTGCGCCCGCTTTCGCTCGTCCAGTTGCTTATATTTTGTAAGAAACTCGGTAAGCTGCTCCTGCATCTCCCGTCGGGCAGTGCCGTACACCCGGAGGATGCGGCGGCGCAGGCGGTTCAGCTGTCGGGTAGAGATGCGGTCACGGTCAGAAATCACGTTTCATCACCGTCTCCCTCCCCCTCGCCTACGGTCTCCCGTGTTGCGCTCTCAGCCATCAACGCGGCCTTGGCCTGCTCCTTTTGTTCCGGGGTGAGGTTGGGCAGCAGGTCGATGGCCATGTCCTGTCCGATGATGGCGGCCTCGGAAATCACCATGCTGACCTGCTCAGCTGTGTTGGTGATCTTGCTGCGGTTGAATGTCGGCATAGCGTTTTCAAAGCCAGCCAGTGCGCAGATCTGCCGGATGAACGGCTTGACCTGCGCCTCGAAGTCGTCTGCATTCTGGTTCAGCGGCTCATAGGCCGCATCCAGATGGTCGTTGGTACTGTCAGCGCTGACACAGTGCACATCCAGACCGCCGAAGTCCTCATACACCCGGGTGTGGAGCAGCTCCAAAAGAGCCTGCCGGGCCGTCACAGGAATCTCGGTGGTGTAGGGGGTGATCTTGCCGCCCTCGCTGGTGTCTGCGCCTGCAATGTGGTACAGATTCAGCTTGACAAGGAACTCCTGCAACTCGTCATCGGTCATGCCGTTGAAGTTCTCGCACAGCCAGTAGATCTGCGAAAAGTCCTGCAGGTCATTGCAGAAGCCGGACATCACCAGATCGGTGTTGTCAATGTAGGCTTTTAAGCCCACAAGCGTGCTCTGGTGCAGGTCGGAGCCCCACAGCGGAACAATGGGAAGAGCGCTGTAGTTTTCGCCCTCCACGCTTTCCAGCCCGCCGCCGGGTGTGGTGACGGTCACGCTCTTGTATGCCTGCTTCGGCGTTGTCTCTTGCATCACATTGCCGATTTTGCTTTCCGTGTACTCAGTGAAGCCGTCCAGCTCGTACAGGATATAGTGCATATCTGTGTCCGGGTTCAGCCGCCAGAAGCGCACACCCGCCTGCAAAAGGCTTGTCTTCTCATCGTACAGGGGCGCAAACTCGGTCAACTTGAAAACCACCAAGTGGTCGTTGTTCCAGAATCCGAAGCTCTCGCCGTGGATCAGGGCGAAATATCCGGCCTTCTGGATCTGCTCATCAAAGTTCTGCCCCAGTCTGTCCTTGTCCACGCCCTCGTCTGCAAAGACCACACCGTTGCCGAGGGAGTAGGTCGCCCGCTGCTTGTTGAGCCGTCTGAAAAGATTGCTCTTGACCATATCGGGGTGTGGGGTGTCCTGCTTGGTGTTTTTGGATAGGCGCTTCAGCATCAAAGCGTAAGCCTGCGCAAAGCGTTCAGCCCCCGGGTTTTTCTGGGCATCGTACAGGTCTGCGTCCAGAGCCATCTTGTAGGGCTTGGAAGCGCAGTGTTGCTGCACGAACCGCCGGATGAAATCAGGCTGTTCCCCGGCGGCTTGCGCCTGCTGAAATGTCTGGAATGTGTATACAGTGCTCAAAATCAATCCCTCAGTTTCACAAGGCGCTTTGTGCGCACGAAATAGCGGATAGCGTCCATGCAGTGGTCGTTGACCTTCAGCACGGTGTCGTCTTTATCCGGATCCCAAGCGTACACGCCGAACTCTTCCAGCGTGTGCTTGCAGTCTTTGTAGATCTTCAGCCGCCCGGTCTGCAGCATGGTCTGTACGTCCAGAATGCCGCTCAGAACGTCGTTGTTTGCGGGGGTCTGAGTAAAGCCGTTCTTGCGCAGCTCTGTAATCAGGGGCAGGGCGGAGGGGTCAACGATGATCCTCTCCGGCTTGAGACCATTCAGCCACGCCTTGAGGTCTGTGACGTACTCGCCCACGGTCTTTTGCCGCTTCTGTTCGCGGCCGCTGTAGTAGTACTCCCGGGTGACGATCCAGCAGTCTGCATCTGCCTGCTTCTGGAATAGCAAAAAAACCGTTGCGTTCTGGGTGCCAAAGTCGCACGCCACATAGGCGCTCTTTGGTGACAGCTCCGGCAGCTCATCAACGACGTGCTTCTTGCGGTCGAACATGTCATATACAAGGCCCTCGGCCACCGTCCACAGGCCCAGAATGTAGCGCTGATAGAAAACGCCGGTGTACTGGCTGCGGTATCTGGCCTTGATGTCCTCAGAAAGCGACAGGTTGTCGTCCATCGTGAAATGGAGATACATCATCTTGCGGGAACGGCACTTGCGCACCCATTCCAGATAAAACCAGTGCTGCGGGCTGCCCGGGTTGCAGTTAAACCAGAACTTTGACCCGGTGACAGAGCATCGGGCTGTGGCCTGATTGACGAAGCTCTGCGGCATCAGGGCCACCTCGTCGAAGAATGCCCCGGCAAGGGTGATGCCCTGGATCAGATCCTGGCTGCTCTCGTCCTTGCCGCCGAAAAAGTAAAACTCGTTGGTTCTGCCGCTCTTGCTGACGGTCATGCAGTTTTCTGCCCGGTGCTCCTTGACGTTGTAGCCACGGGCTGCAAGCTGCTGCTTAAGCGTGCCCATCACGTTGCGCCGGAAGCTGGCGATGGTCTTGCCACACATGGCAAACTGCCGGCCGCTGTAGCAGGTCATAGCCCACTGGACGAACGAAAAGCTCATGGCAAAGGTCTTGCCCGAGCGGATAGCGCCATCGGCAATGATGCCGTTGTACCCGCTGTATGTGCTCTGCGGTGTCCACCAGCTCAAGACCTGCTTTTGCCGCTGGCTGAGGGCTTTCCAGCGAAAACCGTTACTTTTCCGCATGGTCGTCCTCTTCCTCTGGCAGCATCTCCACGTCATCCGGCGGGCTGATGTCTGCGGCAGCATTCAATGCCTTTATCAAACCATCATCGTGACGCTCTTCCTGCTCCGCTTCTTTCGGCTTATCGCTCCAGCCAAAATTAACTTGCAAGCTGAACCGTGCGCCGTTTGTGCCGTCCCGATCGAACAGCCGTTCTTCGGCGTATTTCTCGCACCGTAGTTTCGCGCGCGTTATCGTGTCAGAAAACTCAGCTTTTCCTTGATAGTCAATCAAAGATTGCCGAGACTTAAAACCCAACGCCAAAGCTAGACCGGTGACAGTTTCTGGACGTTCGTCGATTTTTATCACGTTTCCGTATTTGTCCAAAACAGGCTTTCCGGTTTCGTCTTCTAGGACGCTCCCTTCACAGCTTTTGAAGAACTCTTCGATTTTTTTCTCAAGTTCTTCTTTGCTCTCAAAGACGGGCGGTCTGCCTATTCTTTTGTTTTTGCTGTAGGCCACCGCCACCACCTTCCTAAATCACCGCGTTTGAAACTACTTCAAACCGTAGTCGCTTACAATTTTGCTTATTTCTACCCTTGATCTCTTCTCAAGCAACGCATCTCTTACATCCATGGTAACGTCATTCACCCGATTCTTCGCTTGAATAATCGCATGAGCGCTTTTAGCTTCGCTCAGAACGATTCTTGCGGCTTCGACGTTTGCTTTTAGCGTCTGAATTTTTCTCTCGTTAAATTCTCTTCTTCGTGCATCTCTTGGAGAATCCGATTTTTTCTGAATCTCCAATTTCTGAAGTCGCTCTGCATATTCTTTTTGATATCCCTCGAATGTATTCTTGATCCATCCGTCTCTGATATCTTGCGCATAGGCAATTTGCTTTGGCGTTCCCTGCAGTTCAGGGAGCCCTCCTCCAAAAGATTTCATTGTGGAATCCCCGCCCGCTCTCGCAGAGCTGCCCGAACCTCTTTTACTCACGGTAATGCCCCCTTTCGTATTGAAATGGTTTGATTTTTGTAACGTTCCAGTCAAATTCATCAGGGCATTTGCCATACCACAAGATGCCGCTCGGTTGAAGCACTTCCAGCGCCTTGCGGCAGTGCTTGGCGAAACATTCCGCTTCGTATGGGTCGGACTGCGTTCCGTGGCTGGAAATGCTCACGATGGCGTTTCTCGGTTCCCCATCAAAGCACCAATCATAGCTTTGCTCTCCGCACCAGCAGAGCGTCGGGATCACATGGATTCCGTGGGCTTGCCAGTAGGCAGCCAGCCAGTGCTTTTTGTAGTGCATGAAAAGCTGCACCGCCAGCGGCATGTCGCTATACAGAGAAAAATCCGGCGAACATACCGCGCCAAACTGTTGCAAAAGCGGGATATACTTGTCTGGGTTGTTCCAGAACCGTTCAAACTGGTAATCGTCCTTGTAAAAATGCACTCCCTTTGTGGCCTTGTCTTTGGCAGTCAGTGCATAGTTGACAGGAATCCATTCCAGCTTGTCAATTCGGATGTCCGTTTCAGGCTTGATTGCGGGGATGCCGTACTTTCCTACGCCGGGAAAAATCGTTTTCTCAGTGTTTTCCATCGGCAGAATCATGGTTTACCCATCCTGTTCTTACTTTTTTGAAACAAAGCCAATCCATGCACCGCCCTGTTCAACTGTCACTCCAAACGGCTTTTGTGTCAACTGCATCAGTTTTGTGCGGTCACTTGATGTCATTCCTTTTAGGTCAAATGCAACTTTTGTTCCGTTCTTATCCCAGTATGCAGTATGGGACGGCGAAGTCCCGTCTCCGTCCCGATACTTATTCAGGTCAACTCCGACTTGTTTTTTTCACAAAAGAAACAATTTCATTATGTTGTTTCGCATATTTTGAACGGTCCACGAAGCCGCCGCTTGCCCTTGTGGAACTACCAGAACCGCGTTTACTCATTCTTGGCACTCTCCTTTCTTTGCCTGTACTTTTTCGTTCAGAAAATAAAAAGCCCGAAATTGCTCAAGCTAAATCTCAAGCTATTTCAAGCTAAAAAGTCACGGTGGCCGTCAGCCGGATTTGAACCGGCACCCACGGAATGGATGTGCGCAGTGGTTAACTGTGCAGTGATGTTTCCGTGGTGTCACCAACGTTGTCCCGCCTTAAATGGGCGGCGCTCTCCCAGTTGAGCTATGACGGCATATAAGCAGCAACGCCGTTATCTGCTTTTACCGGACAGTAAGACGTTGCCGCTGCATCTGGAATTTTCGCGGCCAGATGCCCCGCTATACTTTACACAGCCGCCCCCGGTCATGCAAAGTCTGGCACTCCAGGCAGGGCTCGAACCTGCAACCTGCGGTTTTGGAGACCGCTGCTCTACCACTTGAGCTGCCGGAGTATAAAAAGCCGCCCTTGGAATCGAACCAGCCGTGCCTACACACACGCACCGCGCTCCACATTGCGCTCAGGCGGCCATATAGCAAATAAAAACAGCCCACGGTTCGCCGCCGGGGCTGCTTGAGTTGACGCACATCCTGCGGGGCATGCTGGCCCGCTCGGATTTCCGGTGCTGCTGTTCACGGGCGGAGGTTTCAGGGCGTGGGCAAGATTTCAGGAATCCCACATCCACCCGCACACCGGTGGTGAATCACTCCATGCGTCAGACTTGCCGCGTTACAGACTTTGCGGCGTTCGGTGCGATGTCGCGGAGTCGAACCGCATCCCATCTCCCGGGTCGGTGGGGCACCTAAGTGTTACATCGCATAGAAGCAGCCCGCAAAGCACGGTGTCAAAGCGAAAAAGCGTTAAGCGGCATGAACGAAAGGAAAATCCGTACGGGGCCGCGCTTTGGAAGCTGCTGAGAAGCGGCGCACCGCTTTGCGCGGTTCCGCTTGTAATCATTTTACCACATTTCGATTCACATGTGTTTCACAACGATTCAAATAAAGCGTAGAAATCAAAGCGCTTTCAATGGTCGTTTTGTACATCTTCCCAGATTTCTGCCAAAGCATCAAACCCCTCGTGGATGTAGGTGGAGACCGAATTGTCTCTGGACAAGCCCACGTCCACCGCGATCTTCTTTTGGGGCTTCAGGTCGATATACCAGCCGCAGATGCACTTTGCTTGCTTTTCAGACCGAGCAGACCCGCTCAAGCAGTAGGCCCGCCGGGCAGCTTCGATGCGCAGTTCACAGAGATCAAGCTCCATCTGCTTGAGGTTCCGCTCTTCCGTGTCGATTCTCTCCACGGCAAAGCCTACTTTGTCACCAGCTCCACCGCCCATCGGCATCCCGCTCATGCTCTGGGTGCACTTTTCGGCAGTATCCCGGATGCGCTGTATCTTCTGCTTCTGGGCCTCGACCTGCTCCGCCAGATCTCTGCACTGCTGAAACCACGCTTTGACGGTGCGGTAGTCCGGCAGTTTCGGCTCGTTGGTGTCATGTGTCCGTGTGTGGATCATTGTTTTCATCCTTCTCCTGTCTTGCTCTGCGATTAAAATACTTCACCGGCGAAGCACCACGTTCATCGCAGTCTTTGTTGTTAAAACTTACGAGTGCGCCGCAGCCATTGTAATTGGAGCAGGCAATCATCGTCAGACCGGTGATAGATTCAATTTCATCTGCTCGTGCTCCACAGAACGGGCACGGTTTGCATTTTGTTGTGATATGTGCCTTCAAAGATCATTCCTCCATTTCCTCGATCCAGATTTCTGCTCTGGGGTTTTTCTTGTCGTAATCCACCCGGCTGCCATCGTGGGCGGCCACGATCTGGCTGTTATCGTCCGCCAGCACCTTGGCCTTCACCAGAATGTCAGTTGTAGCCTCGATGAGATTTGCAAGGTCAACCTTGCGCCGGGTAGCCATGTAGTACACACACCGCACGTTCACGCGGGCTGTGATGGGGTTGTAAGGCCGCTTGATCTGCCACAGGCACTTTTCCTGATACTGCATGAAAGCCTCGCTGGGGGCCACAATGCGGCGGTTTGCGTGGGCCTTGAGGATGCGGGCAGAGTTTTTCTTTGTGCGGGGGTCGCCGTAAAGTACAATCTTCATGGTTTTCAGCAAAAGATGTCTCTCCCTTCCTGCATCCGTCGGAAGGTCTCCTCGTAAGAGTAGACCTTTGCCGAGACGAACTGCATTGTGTTTGCATCCGCCAGCATCACAACGTCCTCGTGCTTCTCGATCAGCTGGCGAAGCTCTTTCATGTAGGCCACCAGCCCGCAGGCATCCGAATACGAAACGCCGCGGCTCATCAGCTGCTTGATAAACTGTTTCTGTGTCATACAATCACCCCCATTGTTCTGACATTGCTTTTGCAATGCCTGGTGCAGTTTTACTTCTGGCTTTGGCCCGGCCTTTTTGTCCTTGGGTCGTACCGCGAATGCCCTCGCACCATCCAATTTTCTTGTGCTTTTTTCCGTTTGAGATGTATACAGGCTCTGGCGGAGGTAAGCTGTTTTTTCGTTTGAGAGGCGGAAGGCTTTTCAGCCACAGGCAAGTGCGCTTTGTGTGATAGTTTTCAACGTCATCTTCGTTTTCGGCGAAGTAGTACGGATGAATGATCTGGTCTGCTTTCCTGTATACCGTGTTCATTATGCCTACAGGGTTCTCAACTGCAATTTTGGGAACGTCTGCCAATGCGAACCGCATAAAGAAAACTGCTGCCTTTACGCGCTCAGCCCATCTGGAAACAACTTTTTCAGCCGGTGTGACTCGCAAGCTGTACGACCTTGTCGCCGCATTGGACAAATAAGTGCAGGGCGGGTGCGCGATGAGCAAGTCCCACTTGCCAACGTCATGCGTTACGCCGTCCATCGTCACGACTTGCCCCCCCTCCAGAGCCTTGAGAGCATCGCCCAGAATATGCCACTCAGGATGTCCGCCGGACGGCTCCTGAATGTCACAGGAATAAGCTTCGTGCCCACGAGCCCGGAACGCTTTGCATACTTCCTGCGATTCCTCACAGGCAATTAACACTTTCATGCGCTTCTCTCCCTTGATGGTTTCTGCGGGTACTGCCACTCCACCACATGGCGAATGGTGCCGCCATAGTCAGGGTTCAACCAGCCGTCAAAGCCGTAGCAGTCCTTCATGTAGACACCGACCTTGTAGCCTTCCTCTTCCGTGTACAAGAGAAGCTGTTCGCTCACGTCGCACTCAAGAGTGCCCTCGCATTTATTCTCGTCCACCTCGTGGTGCAGCAGCGGGATCTCACTGGCCGGGTGCCATTTCAGGCAGGTGCACTCATGCTGTACCGTTGGGGCGGCAGAAAGCGTTCCAATGACCATGTCAATAACTTTGGCACGATCTTTTCCGGAAACCGGTGCGCCCAAAAGGCAGGATTTTATCGTTTCAAGCTCGTTCAAGAATGCGTTTGCGTCAATCAGACGTACATCAGCCATGTGTCAAAACCTCCGTTCTCTTGACATGGATGTCCCGGTACTCCGGGTAGTGGTCGCCCGCCATCTGGCAGGCGTGAAATTCTGCGGCCTGCTGGCTGCTGGCGGTCAGACGGTAGGTCAGGGCCGCGTCTCCTACCGGGCCGCTGCACAGCACAACAACATGATATTTAGGCACTCTTTGCCTCTCCTTTCTTGCGCAAAGGCCTGCGATTTGCAGCGTTTTTGAGGAAATCGGGGGCTTTTGCTGCATCTTCTGGGGGGCGCGTGACCAGTTTGTCACACCCCGCCCCGATGGGGTTCGTCTTGCGGTACTCTTCCACAGACGTGCAGCCCTGCCGGGCGGCTTCCGCCAGCGCCTTGCGGACATAGGCCCAGCTGTGGCCGCCCAGATCCTCGCACTTGCGGATGATCTCGGTCACAAGGTCAGCACCCAGGCGCTCAACGTAAACGGGCAGCTCTTTCTTGCCTGTTTCGCTCAGCTTTCCGATACGGCCCCGGAATTCTTCAAAAACAATGGTCGTCGTCAAGTCGTCTCGCGCATCCGCGCGCGTGTCGGAGTCTACGATAGTAGACGACGACGACTGTACTTTGTACTTTGTACTTTGACCTTTGTACTTTGGTGTGCATTTGGTTTCTGCCGGTTTCTCCGGAAAACCATTTGGTTTCTCTCGGTTTTCTGCAATAACCATTTGGTTTTTCTCGGTTTTATTGGGTCTGCCGCCTTTACTGCCGGATTCTCTATGAGACATAACGGAACGTTGATACGTTTTAATATTCTCATCCATGAACGGTCGAAGTGCTTCAAAAGCCATCTGTTCCAGAGGTTCCAGTCCATCCGGTTCCTCTCCGTGCTCCACATACCGCCGCATCTTGGTGATGGTATTTTTGTACTGCTCAGGCGGAAGAATATCCAAAATCACAAATTTGTCGAATGGAATCATCAACGCTTTCGGCCTGATTTCATCGTCCACGGTGCACCTCCTTCCTTACACGCCCGTATAGCCAGATAGCACAGCTGGGAGGTCAGAACGGGAGATCGCCGTCGTCTGTGATCTCTGCGAAATCATCCGCGGAACCCTGCGAGAAGTTCTGTGCCGCCTGCGGGGCGCTGTAAGAGGTTTTCGCTTCGGAGGTGTAACTTTCCGTCTGCTGGTCGAAACCACGCACAGCGGGCTTGTCTGCCGCCTTTGAGCCGCAAAAGCTGACGTTGTTTGCCAGAACCTCCACTTTCGTGCGGTTGCTGCCCCACTTGTCCTGATACGAGCGGGTCTGGATGCTGCCGTCAATGGCGATCATGCTGCCCTTCTGGAAGTACTTGCAGATAAACTCTGCCGTCTGCCGCCAGGCAACGATATCGATGAAATCAGCCTTGCGATCCTCGCCCTTCGGGGTGTATGTACGGTCAACCGCAATGCTGAAGCTGCACACGCTGGTGCCGTTCTGGGTGGTCTTCAGCTCCGGGGTATGGGTCAGGCGGCCCATCAATGCCACGATGTTAAGCATGCGTCAATCCTCCATCTTCCGCGCTATCACCAGCGCCGATCTCATAATCGATATTTGCGCCCATCAAGACCTCCGGGCATTCAGCGCGGGCAAAATAAGCAGCGGCGCGATATTTCAGCATCATTTCTGTCATGGAGGGCCAGAAACTTCCGTTTTTATCCCACCATCCGTTCTTTTTGGCCATTGCAACGGTCACCTTGGGGCCTTCTACCTTCTCGCCGGTCACTTTGTCGATGCCAACAAGGCGGCACCCCCATGTATCCTTTCCCTCTTCGCCTTCCATCCGGTAGTGCGTGCGCCCTGCGAACAGGCCGCTGTTATCGATCATGGCCTTGCAGCTCTTGCCACTCCACGAAGGATTGCCACGGATGACGTAAAGGTTCTGCATCACAAACGTCGGATCCATGCCCATTCGGGTGGCCATGTTGCAGGCGACCGCGCAGGCGGCAACGTTTCCCTTGTAGCTCTGGGGAACCATACCGTCAGGAAGCTGTGCATAGGCTTTCCCCATGCTGCACGCGAGCTTCCACGAATCCATGGCCGGGTTGAGGGCCTGCACGGCAACCGAGGTTTCCTGCGGCGGAATCGGCGTGATCTGCTCGGCGGGTGTTTTATTGATTTCTTCAGGCATGATGGATGTCCTCCTCTACAAACTTTACATCAATAACATTGGCGAAACGCATGATTGCGTCCAATTCGGATTTTGTGCAGTGGAAAACGATCTTACGGTCTCTTGCCTCCTCTTCCTGCGTGAACGATGCAAATTCACCGTCGTCAAACTCGTCCGGGTCGAACCTTCCGTTGATCTCATAGGCGATTGCAGGCTTTGCCAGCTTGATCCTGTAAGGGTTCTGGTAAACGCCTTTGTAATTGTCCGGCATTCCTCTGATCACTGCTTCATGGAGCATTTCTCGATACTCCATCATGTAACAAAAGTCTATGGAATCATAAGGCTCCGGCATGATTTGTTCCCCAGCGGCAGCGTGGATGATATCGACCAGACAAAGAAGCTTTCCGACGCGCCGGTAGATCGAATCAATCGTACTTCTCGTCACGGTATCCGGGAGCTGATTTGACCGGGCAAAATTCGTAAAAAGCGCAATCGCATGGTTCACATCACTTGTCAGCTCGTTCCCGGTGCTGATAAGCCGGAACAGGACATTGTCCGTTCCAACGTACTGGAAAATACCCTCAGCTTTGTTGGAGAGCTCTTTCACGCGGGCTCTTCTGGATAAAATGCTCATTTGCGCCACCTCCCGTTTTTCCATGCCCGCCAGACCAGAAAGACCACGACCAGCACGTTGAATCCGATCCATAAGGTCAGCCCACGGGCCACCGCCTTTGCCGCCGGGGTGGAAAGTGCTTCCACGGCCCGGAACAGCAGCTCTGTTTTGCTCACTGTAAAATCTCCTTTCGTTCAAAAATACTTTGCTTTGCCTTTGCTACGCGGAGCATCCCTTCTCCATGCTTTGCCTTTGCTACGCGCGTCGCCGCCTCTACTTGCGTTTCTTTGCCTTTGCTATGCGCTTCTTTGCCTCTGCTCTTCAGCGCGAATCTGCTCCACGCCTTTGCGCTTCTTTGCGCATCCATGCCTTTGCATTTCCCAGGTCAGCCAGGCTTATCTATGCCTTTGCATGTCTGTGCACATCTGTGCCTTTGCTCTTCTTAACCCTGCTCCGCAATTCCTTTGCGGCTCGTCACCACGCTCTACGCTGCCATTGCCCAGCTTTTCAAGACTTCGCACTGCCGTTGCCATAAAGTGCTATGCCTTTGCGATGCATAGCAGAGCGGCGCGTATCTGCTCTACGCCCTTGCCATGCCTTGCCGCCCACACCACGCCCAGCCTTGCCTTCGCTTTTCGACACGAGGCCCTGCATTGCCTTTGCTTTGCTTATCGAGGCAAGTCTGATCCAAGCGATCTACGCCTATCTACGCCGTTGCGCTGCGCTTTCCAGCTGAGCCTTGCCTTTGCCCCGCGCTGCACTGCAGTGACTACCTGTGCCCCTGCTGAGCAAACTTGTCAGCACAATGCCGTTGCCGAGTTATGCGCACATATCCGCGCCTTTGCAAATCATATCATTGCCGTAGCAGATCAAATCCTATCCATGCAATGCCGTTGCTCAGTCGATGATGTCAAAGGTGAAGCGGCCCTTGCCGCTGTTTCTCCACTGGCCGATGCCGCGCAGAACGCCGTAGTCCAGCCACTCCAGAACCGCGTTCTCGAGCGATTCGTCCATGAGAAGGATTTCAAACTCACAGGTGCTTCCTGCCGGGATTTCCTCGGAGTTGGCCAGGCTCACACGCTCACCCTGTGCCGTCTGGGCACGCAGGGGGGCACTGGCAGTCGCCGATCTTGCCGTTGACCTTGATGGGGATCATGCGGGGCTGCGGGAAGATCAGGCCGTCGATGACCTTCTTGTAGGCAGAGAGCTTGCCGCTCTCATTGACGGACCGCTTCTTGCCCGTTTCGGTCTTGCCGCCCACACGGGCCAGCATACCGCAGGAATCCTTGAAAAATCCCTTGATCTGGTAGTCGTAGAGCACCGGCTCTCCGTTCTCGTTGCGGGGAAAGACGGTCATACCCTTGTCTGCCACGGCATCCGCACCCAGAGCGGCCACCTCGTCTTCAATCGTGGCTGCATCCGGGCTCTTGCTGGCGATGAAATCCCGGGCGACGTTCTGGTTGGAGGGCCAAGTGCCCAGCACCGGCTCCAGGAAGGTGATCTTGACTTTCAGAATTTTTGTTTTCATGCCGATTTCTCCTATATCTTGTGGTTTATGTAATCCAAAACGCATTATCTTGCGTACAGCAGGTTTCCTCGAGCGTCCCGCACCTGGATCATCTCGTAATGCCGGATGTTCTCATCTGCCCAGTGCTGGGCCTTAACGCTGGCGGGCTCCCCGGGGGATTCGTCCGGCGTGAGCGGGTCTGTGAACTGCCTGACATCGCATCCCCGTGGGTTCTTACGGTAGGCGTAAGCATATACAGTCATGCTCATGCGCCCCTCCGGTTCTGCCGGTAGTCCGGCTCCTCGGTGCGGGCGTGGGTGCGGTCAACGCGGCCATAACGGCGGGCGTTCTGCTCGCGATCCTGGGCGGCAAAGCCCAGCCGCAGGAACATCACCGCTACCAGCACCAGGCACAGAGCCGTGGCAAACTGGCCGTCGGAGATGGTGCTGCCGGTCTGTGCACTGCCCTCGATGCCCATGCCGTACAGCAGACTTGCGGCACCGCTGGCAGCAGCCAGCCAGTACCAGACGCAGGATTTGATCTTCATATTTCCATTTCCTCCTTGTCGTTCTCATACGGGCGGACGATCTTGCATCCGCGCCGATGCATATAATCGATAAAACCGTCGATGTAGATTGTTGCCTGCCGCCGTTTGGTATCTTCCCGGGGGACTACCCAGCCGTCATACTCGCCGTGTGCAACATTATTCCAGAACTTGCTCGGGCTCATCGGAACGAGGTTCGCCCGGAACATCTCGCAGCACTCAGCAACGCCTTTCATTGTGATCCTTTCCATGCGGAGCCTCCGTTACTCTGATTCAACAACCAGTCCATCTTTGAGCATATACCATGTATCTGCTTTGATTGAGATTCCATTCACAAGTTTTAGGTCTGCGCAAAGTAAATTCCCGTCATCGTCGTACTCGGTCAGCACCAAATAGCACCCAACGGAGCCCTTGACTTTGCTTTTGTACCCATTTGCGACAGCAATGCTGTTATTTCCCTCTGCTTTTGCTCTGCAATAAGGACCAGTTGCTGCCGCCGTGCTGTAATCGCCGCTGGTGCCTGCCGTGCTGTAATAGCCGCTGGTGCCTGCCGTGCTGTAATTGCCGCTGGTGCCTGCCGTGCTGGAATCGCCGCTGGTGCCTGCCGTGCTGGAATCGCCGCTGGAAAACGGCTCTTTATCTTTCACGCGCCTAAATACAGCGTCAAGAGTCGCTTTCAGCATCCCAGCAAAGTTCAGTTCTCCTTTCACAGTGAGCTCCGTACAAGCGAGCTTGCTACCTTCGTCGGACTTGCTGATCTCGCCGCCGCACTCAACTTCAAAGAATCTGGGATTGTTTTTCATCGGGTAGTAGCGCAGAACTTCAAACGGGTTCTCACAGGCGTGCATACCTTTGTTACAGCAGTCCGCCTTATCCTCGAAATAAGTCTTGCCAACCTCATACTTTTTGCCCCGGCAGGTCATATCCGGGTTCATCGCCTTGTATGCAATAATTTTTTCGCTCATGCCGCTGTCTCCTTCCTTTCAAAACAAATTGGTTTTAGTAAACCATGATTTCTTCTGCCAATTTGCGGTTGTAGCCACAAAATACGGTATTGCCCGTGGTCTCGTTGCGCAGGGTGTAGCCCTCTCTGCTTTTCATAAAGCAGTACTTGTACTCATGCCCGCTTTGGCTTTTCTCGGTGTAGCAGAACGGCTTGTAACAGTCTGCCTGCGCGAGCGCCTTGCGAAAGCCGGTCTTTGTCATTTTGCACACTCCATCTCCTTCCTTAGAACATGCTGGTCTGGCCGTTGGACTGCTGGATCAGCATCACGGTGTTTGTGCTGGGCTTCCAGCGCTGGATGTACTCCACCGCCTCGTCAAAGCGCTTGCGGGGAATGTTGTTCCTGCTGCTGACCCGGAACCACATCTGGATGTCCTTGTTGATCTCGCAGTAAACCATTCCCCGTACATGGGAATCGCCGTAGGCCGGGGCGTTCTTACCGCCCAGAGCTTCCACAACAACGTGGTTCACGGCATTCTTGAGGGAAAGCTGTTGGTCATAGTCAACGACCATGTTGTTTTCCAGCGCCGTGATCCGCTGCTCCTGCCTCTGGGTGCGGTCGTCCAGCAGGAACAGCGCCTGCAGCTCCTTGCTGAGCTTGGGCATCTGCGGAGTGGCCAGCTGCTTCTCCATTGCGTTGAACGCGGCAATGTACTTCAGCTTCCACTCCAGCGCCGCCTTGCCGGTAAAGCCCATCACCAGCAGGCTGAACCCGTCACGGTTCATCAGGTAGGTGCGCTGGGGTCTGCCGTAGCTGTCCGGGGTTTCGGTCTCGAAAAACATCTCCCCAAAATTGGGGACATCTTTTTTGATTGCATCAATGTCACGCATAACGTGGTCGTGACGTTTTTCAAAGTTGTCTGCAATCTGGCGGCTGGATGCCACCGGTTCGCCGTTCTGGGTAGATAAGATGATGTCTGTCATGCTTTCTTTCCTTCCTGCTGCTCTTCCAGCAGCTTGTCAACCGTGCAGCCATACAGGGCCGCAATTTTGGGCAACATAGCCGTGCGCGGGTTATTGATGCCTGTCTCCCAAAAAGAGATCGCCGACTGGTCAACTCCAAGCGCGGCTGCTGCCTGTTTTTGCGTAAGTCCTGCTTTTTCTCGCAGTTCCGCGAAACGCATTTTTTCACCTCTTTCTACAATATTAGTTTTTCTCATTGACAAGCGAAAGAAAGCAAACTATAATAAAGGTGTCAAACAAATATTTTAGCGGCTTTCTTATTAGTTATGTATTAGTTTCGCTCATCACGATATTAGTATATATCATTGTTATTAGTTTGTAAAGCCCAAAATATTAGTTTTGTTAGTTTTTGTCATTATGCACAGAAACAAAAGGGGGCTTTTGTATGTTTTGGAACAACTTTGAAGCTCTATGCGCTGAAAAGGGTGTTTCCTACAATGCAGCAGCCGCCGATGTTGGTGTAAGATCGTCTGGAACTGTGACTGGTTGGAAAAACGGAGCAAAACCAAGAGGCCCTGTATTAAAAAGGTTGGCTGACTACTTCGGCGTTACTGTCGAAGAGCTGACCGGTGAAGCACCGGAGCAAAAAGAAAAGCCCAACACCTTAGATGGCATTGAGCTTGAAAAATTGTCACCAGCCCGCCGGGCGCTGCTGGAAGCGCTGGATGGCATGGATGACGAAAACATTATGAAAATTGTTCGGATTGCTCAGGCAGTTAAAAAGGAGCTTCCAGAGTGAGCATACATCTTAATAAAAAAGAACTTGAACTGCTGAAAGCCCTCGATCGGGAGTATCCCGGTGGTGTTGAGCGGACAAAAGAGCTGTTTCAAGACGCTACGGCGCTTGAAGAACTTGGCTTTGCAGAATCTTCTACAACAGGGTTTATGCAGTCCGGATTACGAATCACAGAAGCCGGAAAGCAATATTTGCGAGAGAAAAATGCAAACCGGTTTTCTGGGGCGATGAAAATAGTCGGCGGTATTGTCACCTTGATTTTGATTCCGGTTCTGGTGAATCTGATTTCAGATTATGTATTACCAATACTTTTCAAATAAGAACCACTCAATCGTCCAGACAAAGCGGTAAAAGATGTCCTCAACAAAAAAGCGACGGATCCGATGCTGGTTTTTGGGCTTGTACCAGTTTCCGTTCTCGTCCTGCTTCAAAATGTTCAGTCTACAATACAGCATAAAACCTCCGAATGACTTCTTGAAGTTGGTTTTCGGATAACGAAAGAATCTCACTGACGGCAAGATGCACAAGCTTGTCGTGCGATTCTTTTTCTTCAATTGTATCACATTTTGCAAACATTGTGCTATTTTCTTGCACTTTATTTTCCTCCTTTGGCAATTTCCTTGATAACTTAGTTTTTCGGCAGCGGGTTGGCTGCCTATTTTTGTATATGTGAGGTATGAACCATGAAAAGAAGAACCTTTCTTGCGCTTGGATTGACCGCGGCTTTGTCCCTCCCTTTTGCTATGTCTGCATTTGCAGATGATGTGCAATACAAAAACGGTCAGACCGTCGAATACTCTGGACACACGGACTTTGGCTATTTCTTTACTTATACTTCCGGTGACGGAAAAATAAACTACAAGTGCTTCTCTGTTGTAAACAATGGAGATCGGAAATATGCAGCCGTAAAAGAGGACCTGTATGATTATTACCAGGCTGCTTTGAATGACAAGGATTTAGTTTTCAAAGGGAACTACCAGCGCCGGGCCGATGATGGCGCTCCTGTATTCACTGCAATATGGGAAGTTGTAACGAATGATAAAGGAAAAGAGGTTTTAAGCGGGATTGAAAATTATGTAGCACCTGTGCTCTATCAACCCGGTACGACTCCTAATTTCAAATTGTTCAGCGACCTATATGATGATATCACTGCATCCGCCCCGGATGACGGCTCTTATATGACCATCGACACAAACCCCCTCAACATGAAAAACGGTTCTATTCTCTTCAACGATATGGCATTGGAACACATTCAGTTGACCAACAACGTGCTGGGTCTTCCCAGCTGGATTTATGAAGAGATGGGAAAAACTCGCGCTTTGGATGGCCGACAGAAAGAAGTGTTTGACCATGTGACGGTAACATGGACATACCATCCTGATCAGGGCCTTGAGGTAACATACAGAACCAACCAGTAAAAATGTTGAGGTTTATTTAATATGAAGTGTCCAAATTGCGGCTCAGAAGTTGGAAATGCAAAATTTTGCCCAGAATGTGGTACTGCGATTTCTACATTAACTGACAGCAATTCATCAACGGGAAAAGAAGAAAGTCCAAAAAGAAAACGGAAAGGGTGCGGGTGCTTAACCGTAATTGTTGTTCTCCTTGTGATTGCTATGATTGGCGGTTCCTCGTCAACCTCAAGCGGATCATCGGTATCAGCGTCAAGGTCAAGCACGTCTGTCAAATCGTCTGTTTCGTCCACGCCAGATTTGACAATGGGACAAAAGAACGCGCTCCGTTCTGCAAACAGTTATTTGAATGCTCTTGCATTCTCGTATGATGGTTTGATTAAGCAGCTTGAGTATGAGGGCTATTCCACTGAAGATGCCACTTATGCAGCAGACCATTGTGGAGCTGATTGGAATGAGCAGGCCGCAAAAAGCGCAAAAAGCTATTTGAGCTCGATGTCTTTCTCTCGTTCCGGCTTGATTCAGCAGTTAGAATATGATGGCTTTACGCCAAGCCAAGCTGAATATGGCGCAACTGCAAATGGATATTAAATTGCAAATCCGTTTACAACCGCATTATACAACCATTGATTGTATATCGTCAAGCGTAAAAAATGCGCAAAACAATTTAAAAATTTATTCATTTGCGTTGAAGCGTTAAAATTTACGCTGACTTTTGCACGTTTTACGCTGAATATGCGCAAAATATGCGCGTTGTTATTCGTGGTTGCAAGGTTGTTGCAAATTTTGCAGCAGATCAGCAGCCAGCGCCCCGCCAGGCGTACCGGCTGCGTTACGCAGGGCTTGCACCTCCGGCAGGGCCTTATCTTGAATGTAAGCGCGAGCAAGGCGCTGCTGCTCCGGGGTCATATCCAAATAGCAGGCCAGCAGGGCACGGGCATGGGTGCGAAAGTGTGACAGATTTTTCATAACTCATTCCTCCCAGGGTTTCGGAGTGGGCCGCGTGCCGGTGAGCACGCTGGCGGGCATTCCGTCAATGATGGTCATATCGGGATCCATGCTGATCGTCTGACTGTTTTTCATTTCATTTTCCTCCTGTTTTTGGTAATATTTACATCTTATGTACCAGATTCTACCATGCGCCAGAGGAAAATGAAATTGGTGTAATTTTTGTCGAATGGCGCAGAGTTTTTCTGCGCCATTTTTCTTTTATAACACGCTGCGTTTAGGGGTGATAAGTATGAGTTATTTTACCGCTGCTCAAATCGGAAAAGCGCTTTCAAAAACGCGGGTATCCGCCGGGCTAAGTCAAAGAGAGATCGCGATCCGCATCCAGAAGGGAGAGCGGACGGTGCAAAGCTGGGAAAAAGGAGACACAAGCCCAGACAGTGACGAGATCATGGATTGGTGCGCAGCCTGCGGAGTGTCCCCCATCACGGTGTTTATGGAAGTTATGCACCCGGATCTGTACGCAGTGCCAGACAGCCAGAAGGAAGACGCGGCCATAGATAAGGAGCTTCACACGCTGGTGCAGGCACTTCCCCCGCTCTCCCGGCGGCTTCTGCTGTTCGTGCTCAAGGGCCGACACGGGAGCAGCCCGCCTGCAGTTATCTCTGAAATAGCCGCAAACCTCCACCGCCCTCTCAACAACCGGGTCAGCGTGTGCGGCACTATCATCGATCAGTACAGCTTCGCCCAGATCAGAGGGCTTGACCCGTGCCCAGACGAGCCGCATCCCCCGATAGAGGATTTGAAGATCAATTACAAGTCGGGGCGCGCAGCGTCAGAGAACGGCGCTTTGGGCTATATAGGGCGCAGAAAGGAGTAGCGCATGAAGTGTGTCAGATGTCATGTAAACATCCCGGACAAGGCTCTATTTTGCCCGTGGTGCGGAAAGCAGCAGGATGCAACGTCCGCTCCCGTGCATAGAAAAAAGCGCCGCCGCCCAAAGGGCAGCGGCAGCGTGTACAAGCTGAAAGGGGTCCGGGCAAGGCCCTATGTAGCCGTGACCGGGAAAAAGGAAGTGCTGGGCACATACGGAACGCCGGGAGAAGCCGTGCAGGCGCTTGACGCATACAACGCCCAGAACACCCCGGCAGAGCGCCTGAAGTGTACTTTTGCGGATGCCTACGAAAAATGGCGGGCACAGCCGAAGCTTTCAAGTCTCAGCCGGGACATGATAAATGGATACGAGCTGGCTTTCAAAAAAGCCGCTCCGCTGTACAGCCGACAAATTCGAGACCTGAAAGCGGAGGACTATCAGCAGATCATAGACCAGATGGTTGCAGACGGTCTCTCCCGCAGCTCGTGTGAGAAGCAGCGCACCCTTTTCAGCCAACTATGTGAGTGGGCAATGGCCCAGGACATCATAAACAAGAACTATGCCCAGCTCCTTCACCTTCCTGCCGCAGCCGGAAAGGCAGAGCGCACCCTTACGGCGGACGAGATCGCCCGGATCAGCGCATACCAGGCTGACAAGCGCTTCGGTCAGACAGCGCAGATCGCTATGGTGCTTCTCTATACCGGCATGCGCATCGATGAGCTGCTTTCCATGCGCTGCGAGAACGTGTACCTGAAAGAGCACTACATGCAGGGCGGCGAAAAAACGGAAGCTGGCAAAAACCGCATCATCCCCATCCTCGACCCCATTTACAAAATCATCGCCTTCTGGATGATGGACAGCGGGTGCGAGTGGCTGATACCCTCCAAGGCTGGAACGAAGCTGGACAAGAGAAACGTGGCCACAAAGTTCCGGGCCTTGATGCAGGAGTGTCAGATCGATGGTGTGCACCCGCACACCCTTCGCCACACGGCCAGCAGCAAGATGGTGGAGTGCGGTCTTGAAAAAACTGCCGTGCAGGCTATCCTCGGCCACAAAAATTTTTCCACCACAGCAAACAAGTACGTTTCCCACAACGACCCGACATACTTGTTACAGGAGATGCAAAAGATGAAATACTGATTTTGTTAGCTTATTTGTTAGTTTATTCCGAATTTTTACCACTTTTTGCCGTGTTTTCACAAAAGAAAATGCCGTTCATGTGATTCAATATCACGAATGAACGGCATTTTTTGGAGCTAGTGACAGGACTTGAACCTGCAACCCACTGATTACAAATCAATAATATTTTTCGTATTTATGCTATTTTTGCAGTAAATGTTGGCTTGTTGTTTGCTTATGGCGCATTCTAAAAGCGATAAATCGTCCGCCTTATCTTACAACAAATGTTGCAAAAATTCAACGCATGTATGCGGAGCGTTCTTTTGTAACGGCTTCGCACAGGCCAGAAACAAGGTCTTCCGCCATGCTCCACATGTGATGCAGCTCTACGCCAGCCGCAGAATCCTCGCTGTCAACGCCGGTAAGGATTTTCTGCGCAATGCGGCGGTTTGCGTCAGCGTGCTCCATTTCTTCCCCAGAGAGCTTATACCACTCAGAAGAAGCGTAGGGGCAGACAGTTTTATAGTCCATCGCCATGCTTGCGTAGCTCATCGCATCGCTGTATTCTTCGGCCATTTGCTTTGCAGCATGAACAAGTGTGTCCTTATACCCTGCAAACTTTGCTTCGTCCATCATAGCTAGATCCTCCCCCTTACAGTTTTTCCACGGCCACAGCCATATTGTTCACCGCGGCAGCAGTACCAGTCAGCAGGAAGCTCAGGATAGAGCTTTCGCAGCCGCACGCATTGCGGACCAGGAAAGTCAGCGCCAGATTGGTCGGCGCAGCCGCAGCGGCCACAGCCTGAGAAGCAGTAGCGCCGATGACAGCCACGCCGTCCTTCTGGCCGGTCAGGGTCACAGTGCCCGCAGCCGTGGGAGCCAGTGTAGCAGACACGGTCACATGGTAGTAGCCCTGACCCAGCAGGGTGATGGTGTTGCCGTCCTGCCGAATGTTGCAGCCAAACCGCCGGGAAGTGGTGCTGACAGGGATAACATCGTTTACCGCTACGGTCTGAGCCGAGGTGTTGGCGGTATAAATCGCCGATTTAGACATAAAAATCTCCTTTCTTATATAAAAAGGCGGAGCAGCCTTTGCCGCCCCGCCAATCCTCGCCTAAAGGGCGTATGTGTTAGATGTTGCCGCAGCCATTGCAGCCGCAGAAGGGCGACGGCCCTGCGTTGTAGGTGTACCCGTTAGGATACCGCACAACGTTGGTCATCTGGCTCTGGAGCTCCAACTGGTTGATGCGCTGGGCCTGTGCCGCGATGGTCTGCTCAAGCTGGTTCTTCTGGAGCTCAGCAAACTTCGCGTCGATGTTGGAGTTGATCGCGCAGGTCTGCTTGTCCATCTGAGCGGCCAGATTGGCCGTTGCCAGCCGGTTGTCGCAGCAGCACTGTGCGAGCTGGCTCTGGATGTTGTTGCCGGTCTGGAGGATGGTGGTGTTGGTACCAGCCTGTGCCAGAGCAACTTCCTTGCCGAGCTGGCCGATGTTGCCCTGCATCTCATAGCCGAGATTACAGATGCCGTTGCCGATGTTGGTCAGGCGGTCGTTGAGCTGGCTGAACTGCTGGCCATAGAGGATCTCCTGCTGGCTCGCAGCGGTGGCGTACTGGCCGAACTCGCCCTGACGGTTGCCCCACAGGCCACCGCCGCCCATCATGGCCATAAAGAAGAACAGAATCAGGATGTCCATCATCCAGTTGCTCGCATTCATGCCGTCGTTGTTTCCTCTGGTGACGGCGGCGATGTCGCTAAGACTCATATTGTCCATATTGATTTCCTTTCTTGCGAATTGTGAAATTATTTCAAATCGTGGCCACGATTTTTCGATTACTTGATGAAGGGCATGATCTGATTCGCCATCGCTTCTAGCTGGTGGTACTGCTCATCTGACATCTTGCCGGACTTCCGCAGCATCTCTACCTGTTGCTTCGGGTCGCCCTTAAAATAGGCCCGGAACTGCTGGAACTGCTGCAAAATCTGCGCCATGTTGCCCAGAGGGCCGGGAAGGCCGGACGGCGCACCGCCGCCCATGAACTGCATCAGCGGGTTACTCATCGTTATGCCTCCTTAGTCCGAGTAGATTTTGCGGCAGAGGCGGGCTGCATCTGACTCATCACCTGAGAGATCGCGGCGTTGATCCGCTCTTCCATCTGCTGCTCGGTCACATAGTTGCAGCCCGGTGCCGGTGTCTGCATAACTGCCGGGTCGAACTTTGACAGCCGGTAGTACTCCGTGGTCGCGTAGCCCACCGCATTGGCCGTTTTGACCGCGATGACCGCATCGTTTTGCACCATGATCCAGCGGGTCTCCCCTGCTTGAGCAACCACATTGTCTACATCCGCGATGGTCGGCACCATAAGAAACGGGTTTTGCGCCACCTGCGGCTGCCGCATCTGGCCGTATCCGTTGTACGGCTGGCGGTTGTACTGATTCGGCTGTGACCAACTGTCATACATGCCCATATCGCAATCCTCCTTTGCTTTTGTGGCCTAAGTGTATCGCATTGGAAAAAATCAAAAGACAACGAAGGCATAACGAACGCACAACGAAGGACAAAAAAGAAAAGCGCCCACACGGCACAGGACTGTGTAGGCGCTTAATCATTTGCACTCAATGAGTATAATATTTTCAAAAAGTGCTTGACGTTTACACTCATTGGGCGTATAATAAAGACAGTGAAAGACACAAATACACAATAACATGAAGGTACCAAATTATGAGAAACGCTATTGAAATCGCCGCTGACATCCGCAAGTCCGATGTCTGGGATTACGAGCTGTGCACCGAGCTGTGCAAGGCAGCTGACATGGAAGAAGAGTGGGAAGCTGCATCCGCTGGCGATTACGACTGGAACGACTCGAATCGCGGCCCCTCGTTTGAAGAAGTCGTTGAAGCCGCCGCCGAAAAACTGGGCGTTGAGATCTACTAAATAAGAAAATCCCCCGCCCGATGCTCGCCACACCGAACGGGGGATTTTGTGAAAGACACCTCACACGGAGGTGTGCAACTATCCTATCACACGAAAGAAAGGAAGTCAATCATGTATACCAAAGCAGAGCTTTTTTCAATGGCCGCAGAGCAGCCGAAGGAAATCTTTGTCAACAACATCACTCTGAGCGTACCAGACGATGCTGACAGCTGCCTTGATCTGGATGCTGAGAAGGAAAAGCTGTCCAACATCTGGGATCTGGCGCACTTGTCCATGCGGGAGCTGGTCTCACGCACTGGCCTGTCTCAGACCGCTTTTGCAAAGCGGACGGGTATCCCGCTTCGCACGGTGCAGAACTGGTGTGTCGGCACCCGCGACTGCCCGGCATACGTCCGCTTCCTGCTGGCCGAGCACTATGGGCTGATCTGAGGGAGGGATTCCAGTATGACAGCAAAAGATTTGACGGGTCATACTTTTGGGAGCTGGATCGTGATAGGTGCATCCAAAAAGAGCGGCTATGTGAAGTGCCGCTGCAAGTGCGGCACAGAAAGAGATGTCCTTCGAGAATCCCTGACCCGAGGGGCAAGCAAGTCCTGTGGGTGCGTTCATACCAGGAGCGAGGCCCAGCTCAAGATGGACGAGCGGAGAAAAAAAGAGGGAGACCTTACTGGAAAGCGGTTTGGGCGTTGGACTGTCTTGCATCGTGCGGAAAAAGATGGGTATTTTACATGCCAGTGTGAGTGTGGCACTATAAAAGATGTGTATCGGCATAGCCTTATGTCCGGAATGAGCACAGGCTGTCAGCATTGCGCTTTCTCGCATAGCGATGCAATGAAGAGCGCAGCAGCCCAAAAATCCGCCAAAGCAAAAAAATCCGCTATCGAAAAGTACGAAGGGAAGACTGTGAGCGGCTGGAAGATCATCGAAATCCTACCCCCTCGAAAGCCAGACGTATCCATGTGGTGCAAAGCAGTCTGCCCGCAGTGCGGAAAAATCGTTGAAGTCAGACTTTCAAACATAACACGTACTAACCCTATACTTCGGTGCTCCGACTGTGCCCGTGACATGAAAGACAAGGTCGATGTCATCCACAGCGTCACCCAGGTGGATGGCTCTTCCCTCTCCTCTGTGAAATCGCGGATGGGCGGAAAGGTCAACCGGAACTCCAAGACCGGCGTAAACGGCGTTGTAAAAAGGCCGAACGGGCGGTACTTTGCCTATATCAACTTCAAAAGGAAACAAATTTATCTCGGCCTGTACGAAAGCCTTGACGATGCGATTGCCGCCCGGAAAAAGGCGGAAGCGGCGATTTATGGCGAGTATCTTGACCAGCATGAAGGTTGGGAAGAAGAGCTTGCAAGCCGTCTCGAAGAACTCAAAAAAGAGAAAAAATAGAAAAACCCCCGATGCTCCAAACGGAACACCGGGGGGTTGCTTTACTCAAAAACTTTTGCAATGCTTTTCAGCCGATAGCCTATTGCCGTCCGGCTGTAATGCGTCTGTGCTGCAATGTCCGGCAGCGGAAGCCGCTCAACGTACCGCAAAAGAGCTATCTTACGGTCTACCCTCCCAAGCGGTGCGCTTTTGATGGCGGCGGTCATCTGCTGTCGGTCAAGTCCTTGCAGCGCAGCGGGCAGCACCACACGAGCCGCCGCCACAGGCAGCACCGAGCCAAAAAGGCTGCGGCAGTTCTCCGGCGTTGCGCACCATATTGCCAATACTGGCAAAATGGTCGATTTTGTTAAGGCCAACAAAATCGTAGACCATTTTCGTGACGTGCCGAAATTGCTCTTGTGCGGCGTACATTTTGTTGGTGTCAACAAAATGCTCGTATGTAGTGCTACTCATGGTTTTACTCCTTATCTGCCCGCTTTTCGATGCACTCGCCATATTTGTCAAGAAGGCAATCTTTGCAAAACTCTCGATTGTCGCCTTTCAGGTTGCACACCTTTTCACGCTTGCGGGCTTGATTCATAGCGTTTGCAGAAGCGGCAATAATGCCGCACATAGGTACAGCCATGATATCCTCCTTACTCTTTTTCCAGCGCCGCCTTCATGCGGTCAAAGAAAAATTGAATGATCACCCCGATGGTCTCATCGGTGATGGCCCACGAGATGAATCTGCCCCACTTGCTGGCGCTGAGGGCCGTGCGGAGCATCTGTGCCACCCACGCCTTACGTTCTGTGCCTCTTTTGGTGCCCTGAATCTCGTGCTCTGCCTGCTCGATCAGGTCAAGCACGGTGCCCTTGACAGCTGCACCATAGCCCAGCCGGATGCAGCCAAGGGCGTAAAAGATAAGGCCGCCCAGCATCAGCACAGTCGCCACCGGGGCGGGGATCACGCCCAAAATGTTATTGATTATTGCCATGTATTACTCTCCTTTCTCTTTTTCGAGGTCTGCAATGCGGTGGTTTGCCACCTTCATCTGTTCTTCAAGCACCGGGATGCGCTGGGCGAAATTGTTGTGTGTCCGGACTTCCCGGGTCAGCTCGTCCAGCTTAGTGTCAGTAATGGCCTGCTGTTTTTCCAGCTTTGCGTCCATGTTTTGAGCGACCCTGATGTTAGAGATAAGCACGCCGATCAGGCTCAGGCCGCCAGTGATGAGTGCTACGATGATCGCGTCGCTCATGCGCCCTCCCGAAGACGGGTCAGACCCTTCTTGCGGATGATTTTCGGGTAGTTGATGGTGGTCACATTGAGGTCAACGTTGCCGCTGATGCCAGGCACGCGGCCCTTGCTGGTGTGCTGGTGGGCATTGTACTTGAAGTCCACCTTCGGGGTCTTGCCGGTGTAGTCCGCAAGCCATACGTCATAAGGATGCAGAGCCGCACCGCCCACAAAGAGATGTGCCTTTGCGAAGCTGGTGTAGGTGTAGAGCTGGGCATAGAAGCCCATCTGCTCCACCTCGTGCAGAGCATAGGCGGTCAGGTCGGTCAGGTCTTGCTTGTCCAGACTGACGAGCTTGTTGTCCTCCACGTCCACAGCCACAGGCAGGGTCAGCTCCTTTCCGTAGACTGCTTGACGCAGCAGGGAGAGTTCTGCGTTGACCATGCCCTTGTTGGTGGCGTAGGTGTAGTAATATACGCCCACGTCCAGCCCAGCAGCCCGGGCGTTGCGGTAGTTCGCTTCAAAGGTCGGGTCGATGTACAGTCCGTCTGCCCGCTTGGAGAGCTTGCGGTTAGTGGACACCGTCTTGAGCATGGCCCCCTTGTAACCTGCCGCTGCTACCTGTGCCCAGTCGATTTTTCCCTGCCACCGACTCACGTCGAGATAGCGGTAGGGCGGCTCACCTGCCCACCCGGTCACGGTGTCCACAGTGGGCACGCCCGGTGCAGGAGCAGGTTCTTCCTTGTCGGCTTTGTCACCGGCAGCGTGGGAGAGCGCAGAAAAGATATCCCGCAGGAAGTCAAACATTACTTTCCACCTCATAAAATCCCTCCTCCGTCAGCTTTGCCAGCACAGCATCCTTGTACCGGTCAGGAACGTTGTCGATGGTAAAAGCGCCGTCAAAGCGGTGCAGCTTGATTTGGGTCACATAGAACAAAACCATAACATCCTCCTTATTGTGCAGCCAGCAGGTCGAGCATAGCCGCTTCCAGAGCAGCAAGGCGCTCTTCTGCGGTGGGCAGCTGTGCCTTTTCCTCTGCTTCCTTGCGGGCCTTTTCCTGTGCGGCCAGCTCTTCTGCGGTGTACAGCACATACCGCTGCACTTCCACCTCTTCGTCGTAGGCATCCTGTGCGGCCACGCCGGGCACGTCAACCACCTTGCGGACATCACGACCTTTTTCACGACCATCTGCGTCATAGTAGATTGCAGGGGTTCCGTCCGGCAAGGTTTCGGTCTCGTAGTGGCTGACCTCTTCCACGCCCGCCACAGCATCGTGGTGGACAGTCTGGGTCTCCTGCTTGAGGTAGCCTTTCGTCAGGTCGGGGGCTTCGATGGGGTTGCCGTTGCTGTCAATAATTTTCATGTGTGCTCCTTTCGGTTATGCCACTCTGCGCCATATATACGCGGAGTAGTAGGGAGGAATATTGTTATGAGGTGAATTAGACCCAAAAGACATTCTTATTTGCCGAGCACAATTCGATTCGTCTGTTTTATTGTTCGGTCGGAACCCCCCAGTAGACATTTGGCCAAGACTAAATACACCATGTACTCCGGTTACAATACCCTGATTATTTCCGTCTGATTGAAAATCAAAATCACCAGTTATATTCGGTAATTCGCCTTCTGTTAGTGTATGTTCTGCTTCGCCCCCCGTACTCCCTGCCTGGTAGGTATCGCTTGCGCCCATGATAAATTTGCCCTCAATGCGCTCCCATGTGCCGCCGTAAAGCTCGGCCGGGCTGGTTGCGTTTTCGCTGATGTACAGACTGCCCACGGGGTGGTCCCGCTCGACTACCGCCGCAAGGACTTGCTGATAGATAGCATAGGCATCAGGGCCAATGCCGTTTTTGAGTTCTCCTAGTGCCATTGTTTCTCCTTTCAGTCGGTACGAAGCCAAGTGTAAGTAAAGTATGCCGGGGGTTGGACAGTATTGGATGCGCCGTAAATGGAGTTGGAAGCAGATGCGTTAAAAAACACTACATCGCTTTTGTATGCATTACCGGTTTCTGTCATTGAATTATTTATATTGTTAGAAGTTTGAATTGAATGTGCAAATAGCTTACCATCCCCGCCTGTAATCGAACCGCCCACAAACTCGTTTCCAGACATGTGGGGTCTTGCCTCAAAAGAGCCCTTGATATTCGGCAGTCCAACCTCTACCGTTGTACCAGCCAGGTGCGTATCACTTGCGCCCATTAACACCCTATCTTGCGCAATCTTTTCCCACGTGCCGCCGCCAAAAGTCACAGCCGGGTTTTCCGGGCTGATGGTCTGATAGATACTACCCACAGGATGTGCCGCAAGCAGGAAGTTGGAATAGATGGAGCCGTCACCATAGAACTGGCCACCATACTTGATGGGATACCACCGGGCGGAAATTTCCGCAGTCGGAATGTTGTGTGCACGGATACGGATAGCTCCGGTTCGAGTTTCGGGGTTTACAAGCATAGCTTTACCGGCTACGTCTGCACTTGCAGGGTCAATGCTGACAGATACCACAGTCGTGGACGTAACATCTGCTGTAATGTCAATGTAATGCGGATACTCTGCAACTTCTGTGTCTGTTTGCCATCCCGTGATCGGAATAGAAAGATCATGTGGAACGACGGAGTCTGCTTTGCCTGCCAGAGCATCACCGGTAGCCTTTGCGTCCGCAGGGGCATTTTCGATGCTCAGGGTTTTATCGGTACTCACGATCTCCGATGCACGGTTTGCAGCCTCTTCTGCGGCCTGCTGATTCTTGGCAGCTTTTTTCTGGCTCGCATCTGCCTGCGTTGCAGACGTGGAGGCCTCGCTGGCTTTTGTTCCAGCGGAGGATGCAGAAGCAGCAGCGTCCTCTTTGCTCTTTTCTGCGGCCTGTTCAGATGCTTTTGCTTCGGTAGCAGCGGTCTGAGCCGCCTCGGTGGAGCTTGCCACCTCCTGCAAAGCGCCAGCCTTAGCGTTGCCGATGTCAGTCAGTGCAGCGTCTTTTGTCTGGGTGATGGCCGTGGTGGCCGTAGTCTGGGCTTGCTGGACAGCGGCCACAGAGTCCGCTTTCTGCTGGTCGATGTTTGCCACAGCATCGGATGCCTTTTTTTCGCTGGCTGCCGCCGCTTCTGCTTTCTGGGTGGCTGTGGCAGCGAACTGCTCCACATACTCGCCCATCTGGGCGATGTCTTCCCGGACTTCCACACCTTTTTTTGCGGTACGGATGCCCGAGATGACTTCCGGAAAAGTCTTTGTCATAAACTGATCACTCCCGTAGGTACATCATAGATGGTATCTGTTTCAAAATCAAAGGTATCCCAGAGCCAATCCGCACCCGCATCTGCGGTGACATTTCTTTTGTACGGATTGCAAGTGCCCTCTATGGTAAAGGCCATATCATGTCGGTTTTTCTCACTGGGGTCTACCCGCCAAATGCCCTGCCAGTACCAGGCACTGTCCTCATCAAAAACGCACCGAAGCCACTTGCCCTGTAAGGCATTTTCAAGGGCGCTTTGGATGGTCGTCCATTGCTTTTTGGGAGACTTACAGATAAGCTCCAGCTTGATGGTGCGCTGCTTGTAGTGCACTTCCCCATCCAAAGCCCTGGACAGGTCTAGGATAAAGTCAGAGCCCGGGACATTGACAAGCATCGTCTCTGGCTCTGCACCGGATATCATAGGGCTGCCCACCTTCAGATAAAGGCCAAGGTCTTTGAGGGTATGGATATTTCCGATCTGTGCGCCCATCAGCATTTGAGCTCACCTCCGCTGTAGATCACGGCCAACTGCTCCGGGGTCAGAGGGCTGTATACCAACTTTTCTCCGTCCCACACATAGTGCGAGCCGCCATCCTCCCAGTCCTCCGGGAACTCATCGAAGACCATGCAGTTGTCTGGGAGAGGGTTCGGGATTACTTCTTCAACGCCCCATCCGCCACTGTAAATGCGGCCATCGGAGCACACCTTGCACATAAATTTACAGCCGGGTACTTTCATCTGTCCTTCACCTCACATAAAACCGTATAGTTCTCGTGGCATACAGAGGGAGTCATTTTGTGTCCACCCGTCAGAGCTGGGGCTTTCCAGGTCGATGCTGAAATTCGTCGGCACTACTGCTGGGGTGTAGTTGTTGCCAGTGACATAGTTCGATGTGCGCTCACGACCGGGTCCGAAAGTGATGCCCCCTGAGTTGACCCGCACCGTCCGCATGTGAGTGGTGTTCCACGGGTAAGTCATGGCGTATTCCACGCCATTGACCGGGATGACCATGGTCACACATCCGGCAGTGCCGCCGCTGGCCCACCATGTGGATCCTTTCTTGCTGGTATAGGTCAGATACACAGCAGAAAAATCGGACAGGTCCAGCGGGATTGTCTGTGCTCCAAAAGAGCTGTTGTCCCCAAAGTCCCAGATACGGGCGTTTCGGATGCCGTAGAAGGTAATCTTTCCGGAGTCGATAGTGCAGCTGCCGTTGCCGTCTGTGATGGAAATGCTATCCGACTTGATGTTGACCATGCTGGAACCGGAAAGCACTTTTATGCCGTCGTTGGTGATCTGCACCCTTTTGTTGGGCAGCTGGTCATGCCGGACGATAAGGCCGTTTTCCGGGGTAAACTCCAGAAAATTTGTGGCCGTTTTGGCCGCTTCGCCAGCTTTTTTGTCCACCTCGTCCACTCTTTTGTCGTTAGACTTCTGGTACTTGAAAAGCTGGTTAAGAGTGCTCTGCTGATATTTTTCAGCGGATGCCGTATCCTCATCCAGCAGGTTGGTGCGGCCCAGGTTGGCCACTTGTCGGTCGGTCAAAGTCTGCCGGGTCATGCCGAAGGTATACTCCTTTTTGTCCGGCTGATCCAGCGGTTCCACCAGCTTTGTGCACAGCATGATGACATCGATGCTGTGGGGCTTGCTGATAATGTGGGCATAGCTGGCAAAAGTCAGCCTGTCCTTGTCATAGCCCGCATCTCGCAGATCCACAGCCTTGACGGTGTAGCTCGTCACCATCAAGCTGTTTTTCTGAAGATCCTGCACGCCTGCAGCAAAGGTGTCGTTGTCGCTGTCGGTGTCATACTCGCCCAGGGCTGACACGATGCCAAACTTCTGGGCCGCTGCATCATTCTGGATCCATCCGCAGTCGCCGTCACTGCTGTCCAGCCGGTACGAATACCCTTTTGGCAGATACTTACTGACGGTCGCCGCGTCCGTTCCAGAAATGCCATAGCGCTCTTCATGGCTTTCTGTGTACTTTTCACCCCACCACAAAAATTTCCACTTCCACTTTGTCTCCTCGACCGTGTGCTTGCTTCCCATGGGATACACACGGGTAAAAAGACTGTTGGTATCGGTTTTTTCTGTGAAATCCAGCAGGTTTACGCCATACTCAATGGTTTGGTCGACCAAACGGTCGGCCTCGAAAGACTGATCGCAATAATTTAAGACGTTATTACCCGTGGCGGGGTTGTAGGTACAGTAGGCATATCCGCCGTACACCTTGAGCACCATCTTGTCGATGATGTCCCAGGTGCTGCCGTAGTCTTCGCCCACACCGTAGCTGTCCCGGTCTCCATAGTGCACAACAAGATCACCCAGTGCCGCGGTGACAGTGCCCAGCTCGAAGCGTTTCATCTCCATGCTGCCGCACTGCTGGTTGTGGGCATCGATGAGGTGCTGCAAAAACTGCGCCAGCTTTCCCTCGTAGTTAAAAGGGGTGATTGCGCTGTCATTGAAGTAAGACAAAGCGCCCTCGCAGTATATGACGCGCCGGTTGTACCAGTCTGCCTCATGGCTCAGGACACGCCCGCGCCAGATCTCTTTATCGTCCTGTTCAACGGTGATGCAGGTGGACATCTTTTGCAGGCTCTCATACTGCTCATGGTCGCGCGTCATGGTAAAAGAAAGGCTGCCGCCCTTGCTGACCTCTCGGGTCAGCTTGGGAGACAGCACAAGGGCATTGCGGTTATTGGGAGCGTAGATCAGGCGCTTGTCGTCGGGGTTGCCAAAGGGATATGCAAAAATTTTGTACAAATTTTAATTTCCCCTTTCTGCCAGCGTGGCCAGATGGCCCAGCTGTGCATCAATAGAAGGTGCCAGTGCGCCCACCAGCGTGCCGTCGTCCAGCTTGATGACGGTGTTTGCCGTCTGGGGAAGGTACTGCTGCACCACGTTGTACAGCGCGTCCACGGACTGCTGCATTTTCTGCTGGTAGGACGAAAGCCGCCCGTTTGCCGGGCTTTCGCCGAACGCATAGCCGTCGGTGCGGAAATCGTACCCGGCAAAGCTGCGCTGGCTGCCGTACCAGTAAGCGTTCTGAATGTCCTTGTAGGAAAGCGTCGTGCTCTTGCTGTCAGTGCTTTCCTTTTCGCCGTTTTTACTGCCCAGCCATGCGGCCAGACCGATACCGCCCGCCACAGCAGCCACACCCAGGATGGCAGCCAGCACAGGGTTGGATGCCACAAGCGAGACGATTTTGCCCAGACTGCCCATGATAGAGGTGGCCATGCTGGACACCCCGCTGGCGACGTTGGCCAGCTGGGCACCTGCCCCACCGGATGCGCTCAAGCTGGACAGGATGGAGCCAAAGCTTTGCACCGCTGTCCCCGCTTCTGTTGCGCTGGCAGCAATGCCGTCCGTAAAGAGCGATTTGATGGTATCGAAGGCCGCTTTTACGCCGCCCCCACTGTACGCGTCATTGATGACACTCAGCGCATCCACCGCCCACTTGGAGATAAGCTCCCGCTGATCCTGCGATACCTCGCCCCAGATGAGATTTGCCACGTCTGTAGCCAGCCCGGCCCAGTTGCGGTTTTTCAGGTCGGCGAACGTGTTTTGCAAGCGGCCAAAGATGCCGTTTGACCACTGCTTCTGCGCATTGCTGAGGTTCTGGTCAATGCGGCTTTGCAGCTCCGTCACGGACAAAACCACATCGTCACAGGTCTTTTGCGTGGTCGTGGTCACTTTTCCGGCCGCATCGGTCACTTTCTTTGTGACCGATTTGATGGTCTTCTCCGTGCCGTCCACCACTTCTTTCCAAGAGTCCGTGATGGTCTCCACGGTCTCCTTTGTGGTGCCCTTGAGCTTTTTGGTGGTGCCGTCGTAGACGTTGTAGGTATTGTCGGCAGTCTCCACCACGCGCTGGATGTTGCCCACGATGTTGCCCGTTCCGGCAAGGATCTGCTTCGACGTTTCGGTGACGGTATCCGCCAGCTTTTTGGTGTCAGCAGCCGCTTTGGCGGTAGATTTTTTGCTTTTTCCGCCGCCTGTGCCGCCCGAGGCAGTGATACTGCTCCCGCCGTTCCCGGCAGCTGCAGCCGCCTTTGCCTGCCGTTCCGTCCAGCTTTCGTTGTAGATGCCCTTTCCGTTTTTAGCGTCCTTCCGTCGGCGGTCGTAGTTGCTCTGGCTGTTTTTGTCAGAGCGGTACTGCTTGTATCCTTCATCACTGTTCTCGTACCCCGCGTAAGCATTCTTCCCGAGGGCTTTGTTGAGCTTGAAGCTCAATTTATCGAGAACGCCGATTCCGGCAGAGCCAAGCTCGCCAAATTTCTTGATGACGGAGTTGATGGGGTTGTTCAGTTCCAGAATTGCCTCGCCGAGCCCCTTCCAGCCGTCCGTCTTGTAAGCTTCGATGGCCGCCACGGTCATATCGTTGAGGTTGGAGATTACCACACCGATTCCGCTGCTGAGGTCGCCCGCCATGAGCCCGGCCAGCTGGCTCACGTTATCTTTCAGGGTTGACACACGTCCATTCATGGTCTGGCTCTGGGTGTCCATGGCGTTGTAGTAGCGCCCGCCCTCCTCGCTGGCAGCAATAAGGGCATTAGACAGCAGGTCATAGCTGATGGTCATGTTCTGGACTTCCTGCACCGTTTTCCCGGTGTAGTCAGCCAGAACCTGATAAACGTTGATGCCTGCATAGGCAAACTGCTTGATGTCGATTGCGGACGCTTTGCCCACATTGGCGATCTGCTGCAGATTAGCTGCCATGCGGGAAAGCTCCGCGTTGCCTCCGCCGGTGGCGGAAACAGCATCGCCAAGCGCCATGATGACCTTGCGGGAGTAGCTCGCGTTTTCACCGGCGCTGATGAGCAGTTGGTTTGCCTGCGTCAGCGAATCCACGCTGAACGGAGTGCGGGCTGCGTCCTCTTGAATGGCCGCCATGGCCTCATTGGCCGCCTGTGCATCGCCCAGCATATTGGTTAGACCCACGCGGTAACTTTCGATTTGGGCGTTGTACTCGATGCCCATAGACACAAACTGCTTTGCACCACTGAGGGCCGCGGTGGAAAGCGTGGAGATGGCAGAAGCCAGAAGCTGCGATTTTGTCAGCGCCGCCGTCAGCCCGCTTCCCGTACTGCTGGCCGATTTGCCAAAGGAGTCCATGCCGTTGTTTGCGGATTTCAGGGCGGAGGCGGTTGTTTTGAGCTGTGCCTCAGCTGCTGCAAGCTGATTTTTCAGCTCTTTGGTCTCAGCCGAGGTCTTGCCCGTCTTGGCGGCAGATTCGTTATACTGCTTTGTCAGTTCCAGAACGCTTTTTGCGGCCTTTCTGTACTCGCTGGAAAGCGCCGTCACGGTCTTTTTGGTCTCGCTCTGGACGTTGTTGATGCCCCGCTCATACGCGGACGTGTCCAGCCCAAGAGTGGCCATCAATTCAAAAAGTTTCAGGGCGTATCACCTCCGTTCAGCCCGGCCAGAATACGGGCCTTGATTTCCTCTGCGCTCTGCTGGGGCAGGGCGGGAGTATTAAAGTCGGGCAGGGTGTCCACCCACCGACACTCCATGCCCACAAGGCCAGCCAGAGCGTCCGTGATGTAGGCGCGGTAGCTCTTCTCGTAAGCTTCCTGCTGCATCGCATTGACGCAATGTTGGGCAATGTAGGGTTTGCCAATGGCTTTCAGCATATCCAGCCGGATGGATGAGATCAGCCGCCGATATCGGTCTGAACCAACCTCACCAACGAGGATAAAAAATCCAGCACATCCCGGTCGTTGATGGTCTCCGTGATGACGCGCAGGGTTTTGAAGGGAGTCATCTTTTCGGGGTTGCCGTCCTTGTCTGTTTCCAGCTCATACAGCAAAGGCAGCAGCTCCGCTGTGTTCTGAGCATTGTCGAACAGCAGCTTTTTTGCCATTGCCTTGATGTTCTTGCGGCCCTGGGCTTCTTTCTTTGCCTTGAGCTCATCGGGGGTTTCACTGCCCGTGAGGATGGGGCCGACTTTGCGCAGCTCCATCACCTGCGTCTCGGTCAGCAGGGTGGCCACCTTGTCCGCGATCATGTAACAGTGGCGCAGAAATTCTGTTTCGTCCATCTGGTTGAGAGTTTTCATTGTTCCACTCCTTATGCTGCCGCGTCTTCGCTTACAAAGAACTCCATTGGGACGGTCTCGTCGCCCATGCGGACACAGCCCGTCAGGGTGACGGAAACATTGCCCTTGCCCTTGTCGGTTGTCTTGAGAGACAGGCCGCCCGTGCTGATTGCGTTGTCAAGCCGAACAGCCACATAACCGCCACCGATGAGGTCGCCCACAAACCAAATGGTTTTGAAGTCGCCCGTGGTCTTGTCGGTTTTGAACGTCATGCGGGGTGTTACCTTGCCCCCGGCCACGTCCGCTGCGCCCAGCGCCATGCGGATGACCTCTGCGGAGGTATTCAGCGCGGTGAAGGCCAGCGTGCAGTCGTAGTCCTCAATTTCCATGAGCTCCACGGTGTTCTTCTGGCAGTTGTCCACATCTTCGCCCAGGTCGGTGATGTTGGGGGTGCAGGTGGCGGTGATGCCGCCAGTGGTTGCGCAGATGATGTCGGCATCAGCGACGGCGGTCTGGCCCTCAGTGTCGAACTTGTTCAGCACAAGGCCCGCGTTGATCTGCATGGACTTGAATGCTTCTGCGGAAATTTTGGTAAATTTTCTTCCCATAATTCTCCTTACTCGCATAGCTGCGTGATCTCAAAATTCAGGTACTCGCACAAATAGCCCTCGGGCGGGTTGTCCATCGGCTGGGCCCACGGGGTGCCTTTGTGCAAAAGAATAGCGCCGCCCTCGCACGGCACGGTCAAACCGCCTGCAAGGGCTGCGCTAATTTGGTCTTCTGTCTGTAAGATGGGTAAACGCCCTGCGCTGCTTGGATACCACAAGCGGCCATGAAACGACGCTTCCTCGTTCCAGCCGCCGGGGACGGCGGGCTTGTAGGTCAGGTAGGGCAGGGAAGCGGCGGGCGGGATGTTGTCTTCCAGATAGCCCGGGATGCCAAATCCGTTGAAAAAAGCGTTCAGTGCCCGGTTGATGCTCTCAGACGGTCCCATTACGGCAGCACCGCCTTTTTGCACTTGACGGCCCGCAGCCCCATGCCGGATTCCGGCGGGGCTTTGGCTTCGTCTGCTGTGCTGGTGATCTGGAAGGTCTGGCCGTCGCGCACACGCTTGATGTAGTCCGGGAAGGCCAGCGGCACGCCTGTGTTGACCAGCAGGGTATAGGTGGAGGCGGTGTCAGCCTGCTCCGCCACCTGAGCTTCCACGGTAGTGTCGTGGCGCTCCACGGCCTCAAACTCGGGGCCGTCCTTCCAGCCGGACACAAAGCCGCCCACGCCGTCCGGCTCATAGCTGCGGGTCTGAAAACGGTATTTTTGGGTAAAGCTCTGCATCACGGTGGATGCAGTGAACGCGTTGACCATGTCACATCTTCCTCCACTGATTGATCTCGGATTTATAGCGGGTTTTGCCGTCGGCGGGCAGCCCGTCCGCGCCTGTAGCCATTGTGCCGGACCACCCGGCAAAGGACTGGGACACATACACGCCGCCGGACGGGAGCGCCTTGTCGTATGCGTCGATTTTTTCAGCCAGCGCCACGAAGTCAGGCGGCACGCGCATGGGCTGCACCGTCCCGGTGAAGGTCTCGGCGGTCAGATCGCCGTCCCCGGCCTTGTGCACGCCGTCATTGAAGATAGATCCGCACACGAGGAAATACTGCCCCGGCACTACCCCGGCGGGCACGGTGTCCGGCTCAAAGGCGAACTCCCCGGCAATGGGGTCGTCCGCCCGGTCAAAAAAATTGCGCGTGTAAACGCACAGCTCAGGGACGGTCATTGGATGCCTCCTACTCAAAAGGGGCGATTACTCGCCCGGGGTGATGGTCTGGACAGAGATGCCGTCCAGGTACTCAGCAAACAGGGTCACGCCGGTGATGGCGAAGCTCTCAGAGACGGCGGTGGTGTAGTTGCCCTGGGTGTGGAAGCCGATCAGGTTGCTGGCCTCGCCTGCGGTGGTGTACACCAGCCCAGCCTTGGCGTAATCGCTGTCGGAGGGGTCGACGTAGTACATCACGATGTTGTCCACGGGGGTGGCAATGACCTTGCCCTTTGCGATCTCGCCGTCAGACAGCAGGAAGATGGTGTTGTAGCCCATGAAATCCTTGATGTACTGGAAGCCGTACTGGTTCTGGATGGTGATCGGGGCGGTGCCCAGGTACTCCGCCACGTCCAGGACGTTGGCAAAGCCCACAACGCCGGTGACGGTGCGGTGCATATTCTTGAACTTGTTCTCCACGCTGCCCTTTGCCATGGCCAGAGCCATCTGGAAGGTCTTGGGGGTGCCCTTCAGGCTGCCGGTGTTCAGGTACTTGTAGAACTTGTCCGTGACCTTTGCGGTCAGGTCGAACAGGAACTCGTCATCGGTCTTCTGCACGGCCACATCATAGCCATAGTTCTGGATTGCCTCCAGGGAGACGGCCTTGGCGTACTTTTCGATTGTGATCTTGCCGTAGTCCTTCTCCTTGACGGTGTACTGGCTGTAGGGGATCTCCTCGCCCTCTGCTACGGTGCCGCTCTGCAGGGTGCCCTGGGCGTACTTGCTTTTCAGCACGGTGCCGGGCTGCATCCGAATGGGGCGCATGATGCCCATGATCTCCCGCAGGTGCTCCCAGTTGCGCTGGAAGCGTGTCACAAAGTCGATTTCCCGAGGGTTGACGGTGATCTCGGTAGTGGTGATCAGATTGGTCTTTGCTGCCATGTGTTAGTCCTTTCCGCCGCCTGTAAACAGGTCGGCATTTGCTGCAATGGCCGCCTGGCGCTCTCCGGCGTCCTTGATTGCAAAAATTTGGTCTTTGGTCATTTTGGAGCCGGTGTTGGTGGGCGGTGTGTCCACCTTTGCGCCGGTAGTCTTGGTTGTAGCCACAAAGTCACCCCATACGTCTTTCTGGCTGTCCATGAACTTCTTTGCGTCCTTGACCTTGCCGTTCTCGTCCAGCTCCAAAGCGTCGATGTCCGCGCCGGTCATTTTTACAACGCGGTCAAAGTGCTTTTCCAGCACGCCATTGTCCTTCAGCAGCTGCTTGTATGCCGCTGCTTTCGTGGCCCGGGTGTCCTTCTGGGTCTGCTGAGCCTTGTAGTCGGTCAGCGCCTTTTCAGCGGCTTCCTTGCCGCCGTTGGCTGCGTCGCGGTCTTTCTCGGCCTGTGTGCGGGCTGTTTTTTCTGCATCCAGCTGGTCTTTGAGTTCGTCCGTCTCCTTGTGCAGGGCGTCCAGAATGGCCTTGGCCTTGTCATCGTTGGAGGTTTCGGGGTTCTCCAGAATCGTGCGGATGTCAGCTCTTTTGAGTGCCATGTGATAGTCCTTTC
>ERZ827150.895-NODE-895-length-40748-cov-5.205097_pt1 | contig 40748 bp, 56 predicted proteins | sample MGYA00519779_ERZ827150 | MGnify/ENA primary metagenome ERZ827150 (study PRJEB31778, sample SAMEA3449267) | human gut metagenome | biome: human gut; feature: human-associated habitat; material: faeces | place: United Kingdom | collected 2010/2012 ...
CCCTGTCCACCGACCCCAAGCGTCTGCTGATCGGCGACGACGAGCACGGCTGGGATGACAACGGCGTGTTCAACTTCGAAGGCGGCTGCTATGCCAAGGTCATCAATCTGGACAAGGAGTCCGAGCCTGACATCTACAACGCCATCAAGCGCAACGCCCTGCTGGAGAACGTCACGCTGGACGAAAACGGCAAGATCGATTTCGCTGATAAGAGCGTGACCGAGAACACCCGCGTTTCCTACCCCATCAACCACATCGAGAAGATCGTGCGCCCCATTTCCGCTGCGCCCGACGCCAAGAACGTGATCTTCCTGTCTGCTGACGCTTTCGGCGTGTTGCCCCCTGTGTCCGTGCTGACCCCCGAACAGACCAAGTACTACTTCCTGTCCGGCTTCACTGCCAAGCTGGCCGGCACCGAGCGCGGCATCACCGAGCCCACTCCCACCTTCTCCGCCTGCTTCGGCCAGGCTTTCCTGGAGCTGCATCCCACCAAGTACGCCGAGGAACTGGTCAAGAAGATGGAAAAGAGCGGCGCGAAAGCCTATCTGGTCAACACCGGCTGGAACGGCACCGGCAAGCGTATCTCCATCAAGGATACCCGCGGCATCATCGACGCGATCCTGAACGGCTCCATCCTGAAGGCTCCCACCAAGAAGATCCCTTACTTCGACTTCGAGGTGCCCACGGAGCTGCCCGGTGTGGACAGTCACATTCTGGATCCCCGCGACACCTATGCCGACGCTTCCCAGTGGGACGCCAAGGCCAAGGATCTGGCCGGCCGCTTCATCAAGAACTTCGCCAAGTACGAAGGCAACGAAGCCGGCAAGGCGCTGGTGGCCGCTGGTCCTCAGCTGTAATTCACTGGTTTTCTCAGGGGTGCGCTTTCGGGCGCGCCCCTTTTCCTTTATCAATCTTTTTCGGAGGTGAAACCCCATGTCCATCGTCATTCGCCGGGCCCGGCCGGGAGACCATTTGCTCATTCGGGAGCTTCAGCAGGAAATTGCCGCGCTGCACTACGAAGGCCGTCCTGACCTTTTTCAGAAAGAAGGCCGGTTTTATTCCGAGGAGGAATTTGCCCGGCTGCTGGCCAACCCGGATGAGTTCATCTGGATTGCCGAGGCGGACGGCAAGGCCGTGGGCTATGCCTTCGCACTGGTTCAGCGTGCCCGGAACAACGCGACATTCCGGGATTTCAACCGTTTTTACATTGACGATGTGTGCGTGTCCTCTGCCTGTCAGCGGCAGGGGATCGGCCGAATGCTGATGGACGAATGCAAGCGTCAGGCGCGGCTGTCCCATTGCCATACCATCGACTTGGGCGTGTGGAGCTTCAATCAGAACGCCATTGCCTTTTACGAAAGCTGCGGCCTGAAGGAGCGAGAAAGGCGGATGGAGCTCATCCTGCCGGACGAAGAAATGATCGACGTCAGCGGCACTGTTCTGGAAACCGATCGGCTGATTCTTCGGCCTTTCCGGGAAACCGATCTGGAGGATTTGTACGCCTACGCTAGCGTGGAGGGCGTGGGGGAGAGCGCGGGGTGGCCCCATCACACCAGCATGGAAACCAGCCGCCGGGTGCTGGACAGCTTTATCCGAGGACACAATATCTTCGCCATTGTCTGGAAGGAAACGGGCCGTGTGATCGGCTCACTGGGGCTTCATGAGTCGTGGACCGCAGAAAAACCCGAATACCGCGGCCTGCGCTGCGTGGACGTAGGCTATGTGCTGGCCAAAGCATTCTGGGGACGCGGCCTGATGCCGGAGGCCGTGAGGCGGGTCATTCGCTATGGTTTTGAAGAATGCTGCCTGGATGCGCTGACCGTCTGCCACTTCGAAGAAAACGACCGTTCCCGGCGCGTAATCGAAAAATGCGGCTTCCGCTATGTGGATGACAACGTCTGGCATGCGGAACAGCTTGACAAGGATTTTGTGGAAAAAAGGTATATCCTGATGCGGCCTTGAAGGGAAAGTGTTTCCGTTTGATGGGCCGTCTGTTCCGGAGGAATTTTCGCCTGCAAGGAGATTTTTTTGCGGGATCAGCTTGTCAAAAACCCCAAGTTGGCCGTCAGCGCCCGCAAACAGCGCTACGCTGGTTTGCGGGAAAAGTGCTGCGGCACAAGGCTTAGGGGCTCCGCCCCTATAACCCCGGCAGGAGGCAGTGCCTCCTGCACCTCCACTTTTTTGACACTCTGCGCCTGCAAAGAAATTTCTTTGCAGGCTTTTTTCTTTCCGCACCCAATCGCGCCATGGGCATATGGTGACAGTGAAAGGCGCGAGGAAAGAGCGCACGTCGCATTCCTTCCCTTGCGGCCAAACATTAAAGGAGGCGTGTTCATGTCTTTCTATTCCTACGAAAATGACAAAACAGCCTCAATATCTCAAATTATTTAGCTTTTCGTATTTCCGACAACATGCTTTGGCAACCTTTTGGCAACCTGCTCGGAAAGAACGTTGGCGAGGCGGAAGGGGATTCTTTCGTTGCCCTGCTCGAAGATGTCGTCGATATGTGTATAGATATTGATGGTAGTTGTATAGTCGGCGTGGCCGACGATCCGCATGGTGTACTCGGCAGGAATGCCGGCGAGGACGCAGGCGGTGATGTAGGTGTGACGGAAGGTGTGGGGCGTGACATCGGCTTTGTAGTCGCAGCAGGGATTGGGGGAAACGATGGGCTTCCCGGCCTTTTGCCAGCGTTGGACCTTTTCGGCGTATTTGGGAGACAGAGAAAGACAACCTGCCTCCTTCATGATGCGATTCCAGTCATAACGATACCGCGCCTGAGAAAGCGGCTGATTGCCCTTGTCGGACAAAAGATGCAGGTGGGGCAGACTGCGGTGAGGGCGGAGAAGGTCGATCAGCACATCGGGCAGAGGAACGGTGCGTTCGCCCTGCGCGGTTTTGGGGGTGTCGTCCTGCCCCGGCTTTTTGGAGGTGAAGTCGTAGGCACGGCGGATGTGTACCACCTTGCTGTCCCAGTCGAAATCACCCCATTGCAGGGCCAGCATTTCACCACGGCGGAGGCCCAGATAGTACAACAGGGGGATCATCAACCCATTGGGGGCGGTCTCGGCAATGGTCAGGAGCTTTTTGGCCAGTGTATCCCCGATGGTCTGCTTCTCCGGCTTCTCCTTTGCGGCGGGCCACAGGAGGGAAGAAGCAAGATTGTGAGTCAGCATCCCCTCGGCCACGGCGTACTCCATGGCATGGACGAGAACGGTGCGTACCAGACGGATGGTGGTTTCATTCATGCCTGCGCAGGCATCCAGACAGGCCTGCAGATCGGCCCGGCGAACAGCCCGGAGCAACTGCATTTCCGGGAAAAAGGGCATGATATGCACATTGATGGCGTTCTGATAATTGCGCAGCGTGGCGGCAGTTTTGATGCGCGGCCGCTTGATGACGTTGAACCATTCCAGAATCAGCTCCTGAAAGGTGACGCTTCGCGGGTCAATGCCGTCGATGAACTTTTCGCGGATCCGCCGGGCGTTTTCTTCCAGCTCCCGGCGGGTGGTCCCGCTGGCATATTTGACGCCCACGCCGGGAATGGTGATCTTCTTACGGTAGCGGCCGTCTTTCTGTTTGGCCATGGGAGCCTCCTTGAAGTGAACAGTAGGATTCAAAAAAGGGCGGTTTATGCCGCCCTTAATTCTTGCTTTCCGTCCAGGCAAGCTCATTAAGGTTGATATTCGGAATAATGAGGCCCGGTTGCATACCGACAGCAGAGGTAGCTGCGGCGATCTGCGCCCGGAAGATCGCCAGTACGGAAAAAGCACCGTTCATTTTCAGCAGTTTGATGAAGCGTGCTTTTTCTTCCTCAGTATCTTCAGCTTCATAGATAAAATAAGCGTTGATCTCTGCTTGCAGCCGAAAGTCCTTTTTTTCTTTGTCTTCGGCAGCATATTGGATAGCTATTCCACCATTCCAGTGACCGTCGCTATGATCGGCAACCAGGAAGGAAGCCTGTAAATCGTGCGAAAGTATATTTTTATCAAAGGGACCGATTTTGTTATTTTGATAGGAGAACTCGCACATTTGGCAGCCGATGTTTTGAAAAGTTGACATCAAATTCTGGTTCATGGCATGGGATTCCTTTCTGAACTACAAGTATTAGGCTGCGTTAAAGCTGGGCATTTCGCAAACGTTGCTGTTAATGGAAGGAATGCCTTCCCCCAATTTGGGCGTCATTTCTTTTTCATCTATAGAAAGAGTAAGATCTAATCCCAGTTTGGAGCTTACTTCGGACAAAGAACGGATACTCCAGTTATAGGTGCCGCTTTCATACTTGGAGATCATGGACTGCCCGACGCCAAGTTTTTTTGCAAGCTGTTCCTGAGAAAGTTTGTTTTTGCGGCGATATTCCACCAAAGAAATACTAATGTCGCACATCAAACAGGTGGCCCGATAGAGAGCCTTTTCATCGGATGTTAGAGTGGAAACTGCAGAGCGAACGTAAGAAAAGGCATTCACAAAGTTTTCAGTTTTGAGCATGGTTGGTCTCCTCCTTACAGGTGTAGCTCGGAAACGCGCTGTTTCGCAGTTTCGAGCGGGCGCTGATAGTCTGTGCCGGTTTTCTTTTCCTGAAAAGCGGTCAGGATCCAAGCACAATTATCAGCGACACAATAGAGTATGCGCAGATTGCTAAGGATTCTTACCTTATGAAAGCGCATAGCACGATAAGGGGCATTTTGCTGAACCGGTTCAAACCATTCGGGGTGGTCAAATTCGCTTCCTAAATGGTCAGAGAGATATTCCAGCCGTTTCTGGTAATGAGCCAGCAAAATAGGGTATTTTCCTCTGTCAGCCTTGAAAAATCTTTCCAATTCTGCCTGCGCAAGCCTATGGATATAGACATTGCGAAAACGGAAGGGTTCAAGGCCTGGAGGGAAATCGGGGGTGGAAAAGTCGCTTTTCAGGGGGGAGCATCTCCTTTCACCGATACTATATCACCAATAGGTGATAAATACAACTGTTTTTTTGTGAGCCTCAATGAGTGGTAGTAAAGCTTTTGCTTTTTGAAAAATGCACGTTGAATCTTAGGACAGTTCGAAACAGGACCAATAGTCCTATTTATGCTTTTGAGAAAAGTTTGGATCATCCCTCTGCATTTTGCGCTTTGAAAAGCTCAACAAATTTTTCACAGCGGATGATTTTGACAACGGCGCCCTGTGCAGCCAGTTCTTCAGCTTTGAGAATTTTGGAGGATTTGCCGCCTGCACCGCCGACGATGGAGGAATCCTCCTGGCCTACGATCAGATAATGGGTCCTTCTGGATACAGAGGAAGTGACATTGCCTCCATGCTGGAGGATATAGTTCTGTGCATCCCCGCGGCTGATACCGGGAATTTCTCCGGTAAAGCAGAAAACATGATAAGGAACGTGCAATTCAGCATCGTCCGCATAGCAGCATTCCGGCTGAACAAGGTTTTCCGGGGAGGAAGGACGTAAACGATAAAACTCATCTTTTGATTTTTGAGATACTGTCGTGACTGATTCGCTGCAGTCCATTGTATGAATAAAAGTCGAACCATTTTTAGAAAGAAGGATCATGAGTTTTGCGGCAGCCAGACTATCCTCCCCAGCATCGTGATGCTTCAATTCGATGCCATGATAATTACATAAAAATTCTAAACCATAACTCGAAAAGCTAAAGTTTTCTTTATAAAGATTCATGGTATCATAGAAATCCATTTTTGGAAGCTCTATTCCGTTACGCTTGGCAGTTTTTTGAAGAACCGCTCTATCAAAAGCCGCGTTGTGTGCTACGATTGGATAGTGGCGAAAATATAGTTCATATTCATACCATACATCTTGAAAGTCTGGTGCATCTTTCACGTCTGAACGGGTAATTCCATGAATACGTATATTTTCTTCATCAAATTGAGAGTGAGGATTTATTAAAATTGATTCACAGGAATCAATTTTAGAATCAATAACCAAAGTAATACCCATGGCACAGATGGAGTCATTGCGTTTGTTTGGCGTTTCAAAGTCAATAGCTAGAAAGTCCATAATGCCCTCCTAGATGTTTTTATTTTTTCCGTAAAAGATACGTCCTGCTTCCAGATTCTCGCGATAGTAGCAATGATTATAGTAAATATCTGTTTGATGCAGACATTCGCGAGCGTCAGAGCAACGAATAAATGCCGAGCAGCAGGCGAAACTTGTATCGCCAAGTGTGCGAAAAATCTCTTTCTTTTTTAACTTACTCCAATCGAGGAAGGCAGCAGATTCAAAGCGTTGATCGAAAACAAAATCAAAAAACAGGGCGTTTTCACTGCCTTTTGGTTCTGGTTTCTGAAACGGAAAGCGGCTGTCATTTGCCAGCAGCCATTCAGGAAAAGAAATGACGGTTTTTGTTTTTAGCTTTTTCAGGCGGCAAAACATACGATCGTAAAGGAAAACAGAACACTGATTTCCAGAGGAACCAGGCGAATAACGATAGGTATCCTTCTGATCGTGTTCTTGAGAAAGCTCCTGCTGAAAAAGCGAAAAGAAGGATAAAAACGTATCCTCTGGTTTATTTTTTTCGGTTTCGGATGACAACAGGCTGATCTGTTCGCTTTCCATAACGAGTATCCTCCTTTTAATGGCACACGGCCATATCTTCATTTATACGATCGCTGTCTGATAGTACTCCACGGCGCGCTGCATGAAGCTGCAGGGAACATCGAAATAATCCGCCAGCTCCCAGATCTCGGTGATACCATGGCTGACGGCTTCTTTGATCTGCCCATAGGGAGTCAGCTTGCAAAAGGCCCATTTATCGGCGCGGCGCTCGGCTTTTTCCCGAATGTCATAGGGAGAATAGCGGTTGTAAAAGCCGGCGTATTCGCAATGACCCAGCTCGTGGGCAAGGCACTCTTTTTCCTGCTGACCTGACAGATCGGAGGACAGCGCGATATAGCAGCCTCCATCTTCAATGGCAAAAGACTTCAGCTCGCTGAGGGGAACGCCGTACACCTGATAGCCTTTTTCTTCCGCAATGGAATAGAGCGCGTTGGTGGTCAACGATTGCCACGCTCCTTTATAAACTGTGCAAAACGCTTGACTTCTTCGAACTGAGCATCGGTGATGTCCTTGGAACTGCCGAAGAGGGCGAATTTCAGATCATCATCGGACGCGGGAGACCGTTGCACATCGGCGGAGGCGTCCAGCGAAGCGGCCATGGCATAGGACTGGGAAATGGCTTTCGGATCGTTGGTCTCGCCCATCAGATAGGAAACGGAACAGCCGAGAGCAGAAGCCAAAAGTTCCAGTGTATCGCTGGAAGGGGAACGCAGACCTTTTTCAATATAACTGATTCCCGCCTGCGAGATTCCGCTCCGCTTTGCAAGCTCGGCCTGCGAAAGACCGTTGCGCTTTCGCACTTCTGTGATTCGATCCCCAATGCCCATCTTGGACACTCCTTCACTAAAGTTGTGATTATATTTTATCACAAAAGTGATTGACAGACAAAAACAATAGTGATATACTGCAATCACAATAGTTATAGGAGATGTAACGATGAACGCGATTGCGGAATTGCGAAAGACACTTGGACTATCACAGGCAGAGCTTTCCAGACGCTCTGGGATCAAGCAGCAAACCATCTGTATGCTGGAAACCGGTAAACGAAAGACACCCCGCCTGGATACAGCCGCCAAGCTTGCTGCTGCCCTGAACTGTACGGTGGATGAGCTGCTTCAAAAGGGAGGGGAATGAAGGTGAACATTGTGGATGCAACGCGGCGGGCTGTGACGGAGGGAAAGAAGCTGGTACGTCCATGGGGAGAAAGGCGGATCGTCATTCAACCGACGGATAGTTCAGATTGCTGCCTGATTTGGCTGGAGGGGAGCCAACAGGCCCCGGCCAAACGCTGGAATCCGATGGCACGGGATCTGTTGGCAGAGGACTGGGAGGTTATGGAATGAAGTTGGCAAGAAATTCCAGCAATTCTTTCATGCCCTTTTGGAATCGAGTTTCCATATGGATAATGGCTTGGTCTGTCAACTCCGATTCACAGACCATATCATCTGCGCCGAAACCATCCAGCATTCCGGCACGAAGAAGTTCCCAGCAGGAATCGTCTACATTTTCCAAACTTTCCTCCGGCAGACAGCATTGCCGGATATGCTCTGATCCTCCCATATACCTAGCACTCGATTTGGATATACCATTGTCTACGCGTTCCAGATAGAGTTTGTACAGCAGACAGAGTAAGCGTTTTGAATCCCGAGTAAGTTCCACTTTTTCAATGGCAAAAGACTTCAGCTCGCTGAGAGGAACACCGTACACCTGATAGCCTTTTTCTTCCGCAATGGAATAGAGCGCGTTGGTGGTCAACGATTGCCACGCTCCTTTATAAACTGTGCAAAACGCTTGACTTCTTCGAACTGAGCATCGGTGATGTCCTTGGAACTGCCGAAGAGGGCGAATTTCAGATCATCATCGGACGCGGGAGACCGTTGCACATCGGCGGAGGCGTCCAGCGAAGCGGCCATGGCATAGGACTGGGAAATGGCTTTCGGGTCGTTGGACAGCCCCAACAGATAATCTAAAGAAACGTCGAAAAAGCTGGCAATGGCCCGCTGCTGTTGTGTGTCCGGCAGTGTACGTTCATTTTCCCATTGGCTGACTGCCCCTTGCGTAACGTGGAGCTTATCTCCAAGGGCTTTTTGGGACATGCCACGGGATTTGCGCAGCTCAGCGATTCGAATTCCGATCATGTTTATCCACCTCGTTTTTCATTATAATAGCTGTACTATTTATTTTCAATAAAAATTAGAGACACTATTGACACATGCAATTATCAGTGCTAATATTAGAGCTGCTAATAGGAGGGTGCTATGAAGATCAAGGAAATGCGGAAGCGGTCAGGTATGACACAGGAAGAGGTAGCTCAGCAAATTGGTGTGACGCAAGGTGCTGTTTGGCAGTGGGAAAGCGGAATGGTGATGCCGACAGCCGTAAATTTGCAAAAACTTGCCGCCGCTCTGAACTGTACGGTGGATGAGCTGCTGAAGGACGGAGAACCGCAGCCAGAAGAAATGCGGCCGCGGCTTAATGAAGGTACTCGGAGTTTTGAGGACAACCCGCCTCATCATACACTCAACCGATGAAATGCCAAGGGGGTATCGGAATGACAAGGATCCAGCTGATAAACGGCCGTCAGGCGCGGATGATCGAAGCGACGATCAGCCTGCCGGCGGAGGAACTGGCGCGGCTGCTGAGCGCGAATATCACCGACCGCCACGCGGCCATGGTGCAGCAGCATGGCGAGGCCTGCACCAAGACCACGGCGGCCAAGATCCTCAGCTGCTCCACCCAGACCGTCACAGCCATGCTGCGGGACGGCAGGATCAAGTCTGCCTGCGGCGGCGAGCGGGTGGATGTGCGCAGCCTGGCAGACTACATTGAAAACCGGGGCGAATACGACTACGCCGCCCGCCAGCAGCGCAAGGGCCGGGTGAATTATGTGTGATGTTGGTATGCCAGCATTGCGGAAGCGTGCTTACGTACCGCCGGGAAAACACGCCCGGCTGGGTGTATCGAAAGTTCTGCCGGAAATGCGGGAGGGAGTTTCCCCTCCGGCAGGGCCCGGACCCGGCCTGCTGCCTCAGCTGCGACATGCACACGGACGGCAGGCCTGGCAGCTGCCGGCTGTTCAAAGACAACGACGGTGTGAAGGATGAACAATGCGGGGCATGGAGCCCCAGATAAAGGAAGATGGATATGCGAAAGACAGAAGCGATGCAAACCCGGAACGGGGTGATCTACTTCCCGCTGGAGGACAGGAAAAGAGAGGACTGGCGGGTGGAGGTCATACAGAACGCCACTGTAGTGGACATTCTGCTGGCTGTGGCGGCGGCGGTGCTGCTGGCTGCGCTGATGCTGGGTGCGGCGGAAGCCGTACAGCTGTTCATGGGGTGGCAGGGATGGTAAGAAAAGCCAGACAGGCAGCCTGCCTCCGGGCGTGGACAGGCCCCGCTGTTTATCACGGGATTGAGATCATCCCCCGAACAGGCCTGAACCTTCTCAGGTACAAGCGCCGCCTTCGCCGGATGGCGGAGGAGGTTTGTCCGCCGGATAAAAGCTGGCAGGTGATCCTGCTGCTCATCGGCGCGGTGGGGCTGTTCGGCTACGCCTTCGTCAGGTGGTGGACGGGATGCTGACGATCCGTCAGGCCGTCCATGAGCCGACGCGGCGGATGGGGACGCCGCTTTTCACGGGGGAAAGCAATCTGCCGAGACAGCCCGGCATCTGGGAGCCGGAACGCCTGAACCGCCGCAGGCTGGAAGGGTTCCTGTGCGACGAGGCCCGGTACATTATCGGCCGGGGCGGCAGAAAGGTCGGAGCGGACGGGCATGACAGCCGGCGCAGAAAGGTGGACCCTATGGCCTGTGTGGAGTGTCAAAGCCCCTGCGGCTATGGGCTGCGCTACCTGACCCTGCTGACGCCGGAGGAACGGAAGGAGTACCGCTGCGGCGGCGACTGCGCGGAATGCCCTCAGCCCTGCAATCTGTACAGAGCTATGCGGGCCAAAGCGTGAAGAACTTCATTGGAAAAAAGAAAACAGAAAGGCTGGCACACAGATGGAAACGGAAAAAGTGATGGACAAGCTCCGGGATGAAATGGCCGCGAAGCACGGCGATCCGGGAATCCAGATCATCGGGGAGGCCATGACGCGAATGCTGCGGCTATCCCCGGATACGGCGGAGGCCGTGGGAACCGAGGGCAAGACGCTGGCTGGAGCTTTTGCCGCGGTAAGGAGCTGGGCCGAGAAGCACAAAACCGGGAACAGCTGCTTTGTCCCGCCAACTCAGGCGGTGGAGATCGTGTGCGAATACTACGGCCTGCCGGACATCGCGGTTCTGGCCCGGGCGGTGGGAGAGCTGACGGCGGAGCAGACCGGCGGGACGGCGGAAGCGCAAGCGCATACGGAAGCTGTGCAGACTGCGCAAACTGCCGCTTTGAAAAAACACAGCAGGATGGACTTGGACGCGGAGCTGGACGAGCTGCTGGGAGGGCTGTGAAGTGAAACCCCGGAAGAAGATCCCCACGGCGCAGGAAATCATAGACGAACACCTGAACGGGGAAGCCCTGACGGAAGAAATGTGCCGGGAAATGGCGGAAAGCCTGCTCAACCGGGCATGGATTCAGGAATGGAGCCAGAAAAAAGGACACCGGGTTTATTTTGAATGCTGCGGCCGCTATGCGTCGGATGAGGATGAACCGGAAATGCAGGAGCTTCTGCTGCAGAGCAAAAACCACCGGGAAAAAGGCTACTGCCCTTTCTGCGGGCAATCGGTGGAATATTTCAGGCAGCGCTATATTGGCAGAACCGAGCTGGCGGAGGAATATCATACGTGGTATCGCCGGAGCGAGAAAGACCCCGATGTGCTGCTGCTGATCGGCGTGTGGGCTGGGAAAAAGTATTTCAGAGCGCGGAACGGCCTTGTGCCCGTAGAAAGAATCCGCCCGGAGTTTGAGCTTGGGTGCCTGTGCTATCTGCCGCTGGGGGACACGCCCCGGCGCTATGTGCGGGAAGCGATGCCCCAGCGGGGCGTGTGGGGCAGCTGCACAGGGTATTTCGGCACGGAGGAAAACGACTGGTGGGCCGCCCGGAAAAACATTGGGTGGAACGGAGCAGTCACCAGTCTGTTCGGCGGGAGAATCCACAACGAAATCCATCTGGAAACGCTGGAAAGGGCCGTGCGGGGAACCCGCTGGGCGTGGTACATGAACTGGGCCGAGGAAACGCCGGGCATTCTGTATGGCGCGGATCGGCTGAACGTGCTGGCGGTATACAGCCGTCATCCGCAGCTGGAGTATTTCATCAAAAGCGGCCTTTCGCCGCTGGCCGCCGCCGTGGTGAATCAGGACGATTGCGGCTGTATCCGCTGGGGAGCGCAAACACCGGCGGAAATGCTGGGGCTGGATTCCAACGAATTGGCCCGGCTGAAGCGGCTGCCCCGGCAGCAGATCAACTGCCGGGGGCTGAAATTGAAGCAGACCGCCGGGAAGCTAGGCCAAAAGCTCAAGCTGGAAACGGCGCTGGAGCTGGGAAGCCGCATAGCAAGCTACGATGAGAGGGATTTTTTTCGGACGGTAGAACAGTACGGCGGACGCTGGGGGGCCGCGCGGCTGACGCGCTATCTGGCGCCCCGCCGGGGGCAAATCGGACTATGGAAGGATTATCTGGACGAGCTGATAACGCTGGGAGAAGCGGACGATGAAAGCCGGGTTTTCCCGAAAGACCTGACGGAAGCCCACGCGCAGACCAGCGCCCGCCTTCGCTACCGGCATGACCGGGAGACGGCGGAGAAGGTTCGGGCGGCAGCGGAGAAGCTGCGGGAGCGTTACACCTTCCGGGCCTGCGGACTGCTGCTGGAGCCCTTCGAAAGCCCGGAGGAAATCGTCCGGGAGGGCACGGTACAGAGCATCTGCATCGGCAGCTATGTGGATCGCTATGCCGGCGGAGGCACCATTTTATGCAAACTGCGCCGGGAGACGGAGCCGGACAAGCCTTGGCACGCGGTGGAGTTCACCACCGGCGGCGCAATGGTGCAGTGCCGCGGAGATCACAACCGGTCGGAAGAAGAAGACCTGCCGGTGCTGAAACGGTTTTGGGCGGCGTGGGATCGGGCGCGAAAGACGAAGACAGAGCTGCATGTGCAGGTGCGGCGAAAGGAGCGGGCAGCGGTATGACGGAACAGGCAGGCATGGAACGGGAAAACCGGCCTCTGGAAGGACAGCTTTCGATGGAAAAGACGGAAGCGCAGACGATGGAGCAGACGGAAAGAACCCCGGAGCTGATCGCCGTGGAGATCAGCGCCATCAAGCGCAATGTGCGGTGCATGATGGTATCCAGCGCGGCGGAGATCGGCAAGCGGCTGATGGAAGCCAAGCGGCTGGTGCCCTATGGCCGCTGGGGCGAGTATCTGGCGGGGCTGGACTACAGCGACCGCACTGCGCAGAATCTGATGCGGCTGGCGGAGGAGTACCAGCGGGCCCCCGCCGGGCTGGAGGAGGTGAGCTATACCCAGGCCGTGCTGCTCTTGGGCGTTCCCCGGGAGCAGCGGGAGGAATTTGTGGAAAGCCACGATCTGGACGCTCTGTCCACCCGGGAACTGCAGGCCGAGATCAAACGGCTGAAGGATGAACGGGACGATATGCAGGTGCGTATGGAGGAACTGACGGATACGGTCGAGGCCTTCCGGGTGACGGAAAAGCAGGAAGACACGGCGGTAAAGGAGGCCGAAGCCCTTCGCCGGGAGCTGGCCGAAACACGGGAAGACCGGGAAGCGGCGGAGACAGCCCGGCAGACCAGCGAAGAGAAACTGCGGGAACTGAAAGACAAGCTGGCCGAAGCCGAAGAGCGCCGCCGTCAGGCCGTGGAAGAAGCGGCAGGAAAAAGCGCCGGGGAGATCGACAATCTGAAAGAACTGCTGGCCAGAAAGGATGCCGAATACACCGTCCAGATGGAAAGCGCAAAGGCTCAGATCGCAGAATGGCAGGAAAAGCTCCGTCAGGCAGAAGAAACTCCGGCGGAGGTGCGGACGGAGATCGTCCGGGAGACGCCGGAGGAGGTGCAGCGGGAGCTGGACGCCCTGCGGGCCAGAGCGGCCAGCAGCTTGAGCGAGAGCGCCGCCCGGGCCAGTTTTGAGGCCATTCGGGACGCTTACAAGCGCCTATGCGACAGCCTGGACGACCTGGAACAGGACAACGGCGAGATCGCCGGGAAGTGTCGCGCAGCCTTTGCCAGAGGACTGAGTATCATGGCGGAAAAGGTGGGAGGAAAGGCATGAAGAAAACCAAAACCGTTATTTTCACGGTCAGCGGCCGGGATTTTAACGCCATTATGAGCGTGTGTTCTCCAGCTACCTCTCGGGATGGCAGCCGGGAGACGCTGGAGCGGATCGAGGTGCGGCTGGACAACGGTCAGGGAATCGCAACCGCTATGGACGGCTATATCATGTCCCAGTACCGTTTTGAGTACCGGCAGACGAAGCCTCTTCGGGGAGCGTGGCTGCTGCCTCGCTTCCGGCAGATGAGGGCCGACAGTGAGGTGACGCTGACCATTACGCCCAAGATGGTCAGCGCCGACGACGGTATGACGGTGGTGGCCGCCTATGTGGACCAGAACCCCTATGTCAATTGGCCGAAAATTGTGGAGGATCGGGTGGCAAAGGAAACCGTGCATCGAGTCTTCTTCCAGAAGTCCGTGCTGATAAAAGCGCTTAAGTGCGTGAAAGGAAACGAAACGCTGATGCTGGAAATGGCAGGCTCAAAAGATGCGGTCATGCTGCGCAGCCCCAGCATGAGCGGGCTGATCATGCCGATGGTCTGCCATACAGACCCGGAAAAACAATTTTGTCATTTGGTTTGCGGCCTTTCCGAAACAGAATTGCTGGAAAAGAAAGGAAAACAGAATGGAAATTCTGACGGGCAAAATTCGGCAGGTGGAGCCTGACGGGGTGTGGATCCGGGTAGACATGACGCCCGGGCAGGCGGCCCGACTGTGTACGAAGGCCACGGACGAGGCGGCAGTGGGCTTCCGGGACGGGCGAACCATCAGCCCGGAGCAGCGGCGGAAGGCCTGGGCGCTGATGACCGATCTGGCCCGGTACATCGGGTGCGAAAAGGACGATGTGTATGACGACGCCCGGCATGACTGGCTGATGAGCCGGAAGGAAGAGCTGAACCAGCAGGCCTTCCGGCTGTCTCAGGCAAGCGTGACGCAGGCGCGGGAGTTCATCGACTACCTGATCGGCCTGATTCTCCGGCTGGGCTGCCCGGTGAGCCGTCCGCTGTACGAGATGGCGGAGGATATTCCCCGGTACGTGTACCGCTGCGCCATGGAGGGGCAATGCTGCGTGTGCCAGCGCAAGGCGGAGATCCACCATCTGGACCGGGTCGGCATGGGGCGCAGCCGGAAACGGATTGAGCATATCGGCCTTCGTTGCCTGCCTCTGTGCCGGATGCATCACATGGAGGCCCACCAGCACGGGGACGGGCCGCTGATGAACAAATATCACCTGGAACCGATCCTGATCGACGCGAAGATCGCAGCAAAATACAAGCTGGGAACGAAGGGTGAGCAAAGCGAACCGAGCGTTGAGGACAGCCCTGAAAGGGCTCCGCAGACGCGAAGCCCACGACGCGAAGCGGGGTGGGCCGCACCGAAGGGTGAGCAAAGCGAACTGAGCGTTGAGGACAGCCCTGAAAGGGCTCCGGAGGCGCGAAGCCCGCGACCGTAAGGGGGCGGGCCGAAAAAGTGGAGGAAAACAGATTATGATGGAAAAACAGAAAAGAATCATGGATGCCGATATTGCGCTTCAGGTGCTGCGACTGCACCGTGACAGGGTAAACGCCCGGGAAAACCCGCTGTACTTTGAAACCATGGCTGGGATTATCGACCTGATTGATGGACAGCAAAGAGAAATCAACGCCTACAACGGCGCTGGACTAAAATACGAAGAAGAGATTGCCAAACTGAATGAAACCATCGCACGCCAGTGCGAACAGCTGAAAAAGGCAGCGGCCCGGCTGATCCTTACGGGAGCAGAGCTGGAAGCAGCCAAAAAGGATCTGAATGTTGCCTGTGAAACCTGCAGGAATTATTCTGAACAGGGCTGCATGACAATCTGTAAATTGCGCAATGGCAAACCGTCCGGCTGGGAATGGCGCGGCGCTCAGAGAGAGCCGCCTGTACAGGATGAAATCGCCCGGCGCATCAAGGATACGATTTGCAAATCAAGAGTCGGAGGTATGGAACATGAATAAGCTGACCATCATCGGGAACCTGACCCGGGATCCGGAAATGCGGCAGACCGCCGCCGGACAGAATGTATGTACTTTTACGCTGGCTGTCAACCGGCGCGGCAAAAATAAAGACGCTGCTGATTTCTTCCGGGTCTCGGCATGGAATCAGCTGGGCGAGATCTGTTATCAGTATCTGGCCAAGGGTCGCAAGGCGGCCGTGGTGGGCATGGTCAGCGCCAGCGCGTGGCAGGGACAGGACGGCAGGGCTCATGCCGAGCTGGAGGTGCTGGCGCAGGATGTGGAGTTTTTGAGTCCACGAGAACAGACGGCCGCAGGCGGGCCGGCATCAGACCCCGGACCGGGATATACGGAAGTCGTAGATGAGGAATTGCCTTTCAATTAGCCTAACAGGTTGAGCAAAGCGAAACGAGCGTTGAGGACACCGGCAAAGCCGCTCCTCAGACGCGAAGCCCACCCCAGCCCTTTGGGCTGGCGTGGGCCGTAAAAGAGGTTGAGCAAAGCGAAACGAGCCGTGAGGACATGGCGCAGCCATCCGCAGCGGCGAAGCCTGCGACGCGAAGCGGGGCAGGCCGTAAGAGAGGGACGCATGATGAAATACCTGAAAGTCTTTACGGACTTTGCGTCAAGCCTGGAACCGTTGGGGGACGCAGAATGCGGGCGGCTTTTCAAGGCGATGCTGGAATATGCACGAACCGGACAGGAGCCTGACTTCCGCGGCAACGAACGTTTTATCTGGCCCACAGCAAAGCAGAGTATTGACCGGGACAGCGAAACATACCGCCGGAAGGTGGATGCAGCGCTGAAAGCCACAGAAAAACGTTATCGTACACAAATGTACGATAACGTACAGAAAGAAACGTCAACGTGCGATAACGCGCAAGACAAAGACAAAGACAAAGACAAAGATGATGCGCGCACGCGCGCGGGCAGCAGCAAAGGGCGCGAAGCGCCGAGGGCTGAGGACACCGTGAAACGGTACCGCAAGCCCGAAGCCTGCGACCCGCCGCAAGGCGAGGGGGCAGGCCGCAGCAAAGGGCGCGAAGCGCCGAGGGCTAAGGACAGCGGCATAACCGCTCCACTTTTGAGCGAAGAAGAGGCAGACCGGCTGGGCGCGGAGTACACGCGGAATATGCAGACGCTGCTGGCCGCGCTGGAGGACGTGGGCATGAAACCCACCGCCAGAAACGAGCAGGCGGCGGAGGCACTGATGGCGCAGTACGGACTGGAAAAGTTGCTGGCGGCCATCGACACGGCGGCGGAACATGACAACCGGGGCGGCGTCAGCTGGGCCTATCTGCGGCGCATTCTGGAGGATGGCCCGCGTCAGCCTGCCGCCACCCGAACCATCCGGGAATGCTGCGTGGTGGATGGGCAGGAAGTGTGGACGGAACGAGTGGTGAGGGCGCAATGACACAGCTCGCAGAAAAAATCTCTGTCACCTATGCGAACGTGGATGCGGAAAAAACCGTGCTGGGTGCGGTCCTGCAGGGCGGCGAGGAAGCGCTGAATGATCTGACTGAGCGCGACTTTTACCGTCCGGAGCATCGCGCCATCTTTCGGGCCGCGCAGGAGCTGCGCCGGGAAGGACAGGCCATTGACCTGATGACGCTGGGAAACCGGCTGGCGGAACGGCAGGAGCTGGAAAACGCCGGCGGCGCGGCCTATTTGCTGGAGTGCTTTCGCTGCGTGCCCACGCTGGCCAACAGCCGCAGCTATATTGGCATCGTGCGGGAATGCGCCCGACGGAGGGAACTGCGGCAGATGCTGCAGACCGCTGCGGGAAACATCGGCCAGCAGAATGCCGATCAGGTGGCAGACGAACTGCTGATCAGTCTGCGGGGCATGTCAGCTGGCCCGGCCAGTTGGATGGATTTTCAGGAGATCATGAGTCGCACCTTCGACCATCTGGACGGCGTGGCCAACGGAAAAATCCAGACTATCTCCACAGGACTGGCCGATCTGGATGCGGTATTCGGCCTGCGCAAAGGCGAAGTGACCACCATCGCGGCGGGCCCCGGCCAGGGCAAGAGCGCCATGGCGTGGCACATCGGCCGGACAGCGGCGCAGCGGGGCTTCCGGGTGGCGCTGATCAGTCTGGAAATGTCGGAAGAACAGTATGGTATGCGTGCCCTGTCCAGCCTGACGGGCATCCCCATGGAGCGGATCGTCAGTGCCAAAGGGCTGACGGCGGAGCAGTGGACGGCTATCGGCGACGCCATGAACGCGGCCCGGCTGCCATTTTGCATCACCACCCGGATCAGCACGGTGGAGCAGGCCCGGCGGGAAGCCATGCGCATGGAAAAGCTGGATCTGCTGATCGTGGACTACATCCAGATCATGGACACGGCCCGGCGCATCGACAACGAGCATCTGCGCATCAGCGCCATTACCAGGCAACTGAAAGCGCTGAGCCGGGAATTGAACATCCCCATCATCATGCTGAGCCAGTTCAAGCGGCTTCCGGCAGGGCAGCGGCCCACGCTGAACGACCTGAAGGAGTCCGGCAGCATCGAGAACGACAGCGACAACGTGATCCTGCTTTACAAGCCTCAGGGGCCATACGATGAAAACATTCCCGGCCCCTATGCCGGGTGGTACGAACAGGCGGAGGCGCGGGAGCAGCGGTTCCTTCTGCTGGAAGTGGCCAAGCAGCGCATGGGCAAAGTGCGCACTGTGGCGGCGGTGTTTGACCCGGCGCGGATGCGGTTTTATACGCCGAAGGCGGAGAACCGCCGGAACGGCTCCGCTGAAAACTGAGAACGAAAAACGCAAGCGCTTTCGGAAGTTAAACGGGGCAGCGCGGCGGCGAAGCCTACGCGCCACCGAAGGTGAGGGCGTAGGCCGCAAAGAAGGGTGCAAAGCACCGAGGGGTGAGGACACTGCGAAGCAGTACCGCAGCCCCGAAGCCCACGACAGCCCGAAGGGCTGGGGTGGGCCGCAAAAGGAGGAAGAAGCAATGATTTGCCCGTATTGCGGAGGAAAAACAGCCGTCTACCGAACGGTTTCGGAAGAGGAAAGAGTGTGGCGATATCGCAGGTGCCTGTGCAGCAAGTATCATCGCTTTCGCACATTGGAGAGCATGGCGATATCTGAAAATGGCAGGGAAGAAGAAATGGAAAAAAAGAGGGGCGCGAAGAAAAGGGGGACAGTCCGCAAAGAAGGGTGAGAAGCCTGCGACAGCCTGAAAGATGGGCACAGACCGCAAAAAAAGAGCCCTCCGGCGCGGCTGGCGTCGATGGGCTCCAAAGGTGGCACAAGAAGATCATAGCACAGGGGGCAGAAGGATGCAACAGAATCACGAAACGGAACGGAACGAGCAGCATGTGTGCGCGGCTCCTGGCTGTACGGCGCTGTGCACGGGGGAATACTGCCGCAGGCACAAGCCCAGACATCCCATGGCCGTGTATCTGGGACGGGCTACCGGGCTGAAAAAGGAGATTCGGGAAACAAAGGAACTGCTTTGCCAGCTGCGGGAGCAGGCCACCCGAGCCACCAGCCGTCTGAGCGCCACCCGGCTGTCCGGCACCGGCCGGCATGACGCCATGGCGGGAAACGCTATCCGCATTGTGGAGGCGGAGGAGCGGCTGGAAAAGATCATTGCCGATTGGGCAGAGGCGCTGGCCGTGCGAGTAGTCCTGCTGAGCCGGATGGAGGATCCGCGGGAACGGCGGCTGTTGGAGCTGCGTTATCTGCATGGACTCAGCATTGAGGACATTTGCGTACGGCTGAACATGGAGCGGATGCAGGTCTGGCGGGTGCAGGGAAGCGCATTGGAGCACTTCCGGGAGGTGTATGAGAGGGAACAGAAGGGGGAAAAATAAAAAAAGCCGGGGACTATTCCCCGGTTTTTTTAGCGGCCATATCCGCCCGTATGAGGGACTTGAGATAGCCCTGCAGGTTGGGCTGGCTTTCCAGATGGGCCAGCAGATCGGGCTCGGTATTGCGGTTGATGGCCAGCTGGAAGCGGCGAATGTTGTTGGCCATGTATTTCATCTGGGGGCCGTAGTTCTTTTTGTCTTCGCTCATGGGGGCTCCTTTCTGTAAAGGGCGCGCAGTCGAAGCCTGCAACGCGCAGCGGGACAGGCCACAACAAGGGGGCGAAGGCCCAGAGCCGGGGGAGTGGCCGCTCCAGCTCTGGGCAGTACGTTACTTCTGACGCTTGTAGATCACGAACAGAAGCACCAACGTAGCGGCGGAACAGATCACCTGAATGATGTCCAATGCGATTTCCATCGTTGCAAATGAGACGCAGTTGTGATATTCTGAACACAAGGGTAAGCGAAACGAACAGAGAGTTTTGCTTACCCGAAGCCCACAACACGCCGTGAGGCGTGGAGTAGGCCGGAGGAAGAGAAGGGCTTGCGCCCTTCCCTTCCCGCCTGATTACCTATCGAGCAGCTTGGTGGCTAACTCGACGAGCGCGGCGATCAGGTTCAGGAGCGTCGTGAGCATTGCCATCTTGACCATGGCTTGTTCACGACGCTTTTGTTTGCGTCCCATTTCCTTCACCTCCTTTCGACATTGATAGTATAACATATATGTACATATATTTCAATAGCTTTTGAAAAATATTTTTGGCGTGTTATAAAATGATACATACACCTGTGTTATAATGGCAATGTTGAGAAATACAACGAGGGAGTGCCCGGCGGGCGCTCCCTTTTGCGTGAACGGAAATGGGGCGGAGGGCGATTCATCATCCAGTAGGACGGCTGCTTTGTCGGCCGCTGTCATGCTGTACTCCATCACAGTGAGGCGAAACAACGATGGCAACAAAGGCACTGCACCTGTGTGCCGCCCCCGGCTGTCGGAACCTTTGCCGGGAAAAATACTGCGAGGCACATCAGCCGCGGCGGTTCGACGGGCGGAGGAATGCGGCGGCGCGCGGGTATGACCGGCGTTGGGCGCGCTTCCGGGCGTGGTATCTGGCCCAGCCGGAGCATCAGTTCTGCGCACTGCATATTTCCCCGAGGTGCAAAGGGCTGGCGGAGTGCATTGATCACATCGTTCCGCTGAATGGTCCCGACGATTCGGGCCGATTCGATCTTGATAATCTGCAGCCCGCATGTCTGGCCTGCAACACGGCCAAGGGACGAAGAATCATTCGCGGAACGTGGAGGTACGGCGTCCCGGCAGCTTCGCCGTCCGATGATAAGGCGTGACGCAGCCTGCAAGCCTTGCAGAACTGCGAATGTTCGATCAACGACGCGGCGCACGCTTTGCCCCCAGGGGGGAGGAAAATCCCTGCTGGGAAGCGACTTGGAACCGCGCCCCTACCCAAACGCGAAAAAAAGTCCTGAAATGGCTATGTTTTTATGAAAGGAGGCTGGCCGCATGGCGAGACCGCCGAAAGCCCTGGCTCAAGTGGAAGGACATTTGACGAAAGCACAGCGAGAGACACGGGAAAATGCGGAAAAACAGCTTTCTTCCGATGAAAAAATAGAAATGTCGGCTGCTGTTAAGAAGAGCAAGGTCGCTAAAGACCTGTTCAAGCGGGTGACGGGGCTGCTGGACAGCATCGGCATGGACGACGCATTCTATGAACCGGTGATTAACCGCTATTGTGTGATGACGGCGGAGTGTGAAACGCTGGAACATGACTTGCAGCGGACGGAGGAACTGCTGGACACGCTGGAAGACCGGCGGGAAGATATGGAATTTACAGATTATGTGCAGTATGCCGGGCAGCTGATGGCAACGAAACAGAAGATCACAGCGGGGCTGGACAAAAAGCGGGCCATGCTGCTGCAAATTGAAAAGGAAAACGTAATGACCGTGATGGGCAAGCTGCGTGCGGTGCCGAAGAAAGCGCCGGAAGATGAGATAGAAGAAGATCCTATGATGAATATTCTGAATTATCGCAGGGCATAAAGCGGGGAGAGAAAAGTGCATGAAGAACAGAGACCCATGATCCTTGGGGCGGATGGCCTTCCGATGGGCGGAAGCGGGCAGGGCATTATGAATAATGAAGCCGCGCTGCGGGTGATCGGCTTTGTAGAATGCCTGAAGCATGTGCGAAGCCCATGGACAGGAAAGCCCTTCAAGCTTTTGCCGTGGCAGCATCAGGTATTGAGCGACGTTTACGGAACCATGACGGAGCGCGGCATTCGGAAATATCAGACCTGTTATTTGGAGATTCCGAAAAAGAACGGTAAGACGGAGCTGGGCGCGGCGCTGGCGCTGTATCACCTGTTTGCGGATGGGGAGCAATATGGCGAAATTTACGGCTGTGCCGCTGATCGGGCTAATGCCGGTCAGTGCTTTGATACGGCGGTGGGCATGATCGACCAGTGCCCGGCGCTGAAAAAACGCTGCAAGCTGAAAATCAGCCAGAAAGAAATCTATGATACCGTCAGCCACAGCTTCTACAAAGCCCTGAGTGCGGAAGCCTTTTCGAAACACGGCTTGAACCTGAGCGCCTGTATTTTTGACGAACTGCACACCCAGCCGAACCGGGAATTGTGGGACGTTATGACAAGCTACGCGGGCGACAGCCGAGAACAGCCCATGTGGTATGTGATTACGACGGCGGGCGATGACCCGGATCGTCACTCCATTGGCTGGGAAATCCACGAAAAAGCCCGGCAGATCATTGCAGGGGAGCGGATCGAACCGACCTGGTACTGCAAAATTTACGGCATTGAGCCTGACTATGAGGGCGATATTTACGACGAAGAACTGTGGTATCGGGTCAACCCCAGTCTTGGACATACCATCGACATTGAGAAGGTACGGCAAGCCGCCCTTTCCGCACGAAACAGTGAAGCGGAAGAGCGGCTTTTTCGGTGGCTGCGGCTGAATCAGTGGATCAGTACAAAGCAGGTGGGATGGCTGCCGCTGCCCCTTTGGGACGAAACGGCGGCGGAATTCGGGGAAAGCGACTTGATTGGAAAACGCTGCTATTTGGGACTGGACCTGTCCAGCACGCAGGATATTACGGCGGCAGCGGCGCTTTTTCCGCCGGATGATGGCTGCGATAAGTGGCGTTTTCTCAACTATGCATGGTGCCCGCAGGACGGCATCCGGGAGCGAAGCCAGAATGACCATGTGCCCTATGAAAAATGGTGTCGGGACGGCTTCCTGCAGGCAACGCCCGGCGATGTGGTGGACTATCGGGTGCTGGCGGCGAATTTGGAGCGCATCTGCCGTATTTTTGACGTACAGCACATTATGACCGACCCGTGGATGCTGCAATACCAACAGCAGCTATGGCCGGAATGGATGCAGGAAAAGGTGGTGGAAGTGCCGCAGACCATCGCCGGGATGTGCACCAGCATGAAGGAACTGGAACGAATGTTTTTGGCCCATGAAATTCAGCACGCCAAAAATCCGCTGGGACGCTGGGCCTTTGGCAATACGCGCATTGCGACGGATGGGAACGCCAACGCAAAGCCCATGAAGAACAAATCCATTGAGAAGATCGACCCGACGGTGGCGCTGATCAATGCCATGGCGGGAGCGATCCGGCTGGAACCCAGCCGCAGTATTTATGAGAGCCGGGGAATGAGGGTGGTTTGATGGGAATTTTGGATAAGATCAGGAGACGATACCGAAACGCCGCGACGGTGACGGCAGAGGATTCCCGCTTTTCCGCGTGGCTGGCCGGAAAAGGGTATGTACTGGGGCCAGAAAAAGCCCTGCAGGTGGCGGCGGTATTCCGCTGTGTGGACATCATCACCAAAACCATGGGAACGCTGCCGATCCATTTGATGAAGCGGATCGGCAATGGCGGCAGGGAACGGGCGGAAAATCACCCTGTATATCCGCTGGTATACATCCTGCCAAACCCTCAGACTACGGCGTATGAGTTTAAGCAGATGTACGTGGCCAATCTGCTTTTGGGCCGGGGCGCTTTCGCGGTGATCCGCCGCGATCGGAACGGCTTTATCCGGGAACTGTGGAATGTGCCTACGGCCAATGTGGCGGGGCCGTACATCAACAACGTGACCGGCGAAAGATACATTGTGGTCAGCGACGATCAATTCAACGAAACGCTCTACGAGGGCGATTTTTTGTATACACCGGGATTTCTGCTGAACGACCGGCAGACGGCTTTGGAGCCGTTGGCAATCGCGGCGGAGGTGCTGGGACTGACCAACAGCCTGGCTCAATATGCGTCCTCCAGCGTCAACGGCACCAGCCCGGGCGGTTTTATTGAACACCCGGGAGCTATGAGCGACAAAGCCTTCGCCCGGTTCAAGGAAGACTTCAACCAGAATTACGCCGGGGCAGTCAACAGCGGCAAGTGGCTCTTTTTGGAAGAAGGGGCCAAGGCCAACATGTTCAGCCGGGACATGGAAAAAGCGCAGGTGCTGGAAAGCCGGAAAATGCAGGTGACGGAGATCGCCCGCATTTTCGGTGTGCCGCCTCATCTGGTGATGGATCTGGAACACGCAACCTTTTCCAACATTGAGCAGCAGAGCGCGGAATATGTGCGGGACTGCATCAATCCGCTGAGCGTGCGGCTGGAACAGAGCATGTACCGGGATCTGCTGACGGCCCGGGAAAGAAAAAGCTATTATTTCAAGACCAACACCAACGCCCTGCTGCGGGGCGATACCCAGACCCGGGCGCAGTACTATAATACCATGCGGCAAAACGGCGTTATGAGTACCAACGACATCCGGGAACTGGAGGACATGAAGCCCAGCAGTGAGCCGGGAGCCGATCTGCTTTTGGTGAACGGGAACATGATCACGCTGGCAAATGCGGCCGCAAACCTGCCGAAAGGCGCGCAGGCAAAGCTGAAGGAGGGAGTCAAGTGAAAAAGTTTTGGCAATTCAGGAATGTGACGCCTCAGAAGGGTGAACTGACCCTGTATGGGGAGATCAGCGACACGAGCTGGTGGGGCGATGAAGTGACGCCCGCTGACTTTCAGCGCGACCTGAAAGCGCTGGGAGACATTGAAGAACTGAATTTGTACGTCAACAGCCCGGGCGGAGATGTGTTTGCCGGGTTTACGATCTACAATCAGCTGAAGCGGCACAGTGCCCGGAAGATCGTGCATGTGGACGGACTGGCCGCCAGCGCCGCCAGCGTGATCTGCATGGCGGGAGATGAAATCATCATGCCGGAGAACGCCAGTATGATGATCCATGAGGCGTCCGCCATAACAGCCGGGAACAAGGTGAAAATGCGCAAAATGGCCGACGAACTGGAACGCATCGACGGCCAGATTGCCGGAATTTATGCCGAAAAGACTGGGAAAAAGCCGGAAGAACTGCTGAAAATGATGGAAGCGGAGACGTGGATGAATGGAGCGGAAGCACTGGAACAGGGCTTCTGCACGGCGGTAGAAGAAGCGAAAAAAGTCGCCGCCTGCGTCGGCCGTTCCTATTTTGCCCGGTATTCCAATGTGCCGGCCGATCTTTTGGAGGACTGGGACGATGAGCCGGAAGGAACCGGCGAAGAACTGCCTGCCGACGGGGAGGAAACCCCTCAGCCCGTGACAGATAAAGCCCCGGCGGAGGATTCCGCCAGAATTTCCGCACAGATGGAAGCACGGAAACGCCGTTTGGAACTGATGAACAAAAAGATGAAAATGGAGGAATGAACGGATGGAACTGAATGAAATGCTGCAGGAGCGGGCCCGGGTCTATGATTCCCTGCAGAGACTGCAGAACCAGTACAACGACCGTCCCATGGAGGGCACTGACGCAGACGCCTACCACAATCTGGAAAACCGTTTCGATGAACTGACGGCCAGCATTGACGCGGCTCGGAGACGTCAGGCCCGCGACCGGCTGATGGGCGAAGAACCCCATGAAAATGAAGCGCCCCGGGATGAACGGCAGCACGAAGCGTTTGTCAATCACCTGCGCACCGGCAGCGGTGAGACCCTGCAGGCCTACAACAGTCTGCAGATGGCCAACCCCACTCAGGCAGGCTATCTGGTGGCCCCGGAAAGGTTTGTGGCCGATCTGATCGCCGAGCTGGACAATGCGCTGCCCTTCCGCAGCCTGTGCAGGCGCTACACGCTGCAGGGCGCGCAGAGCCTTGGCTTCCCCAAGCGCACCGCCCGGATGAACAGCGCTGCCTGGGGCACGGAAGTAAGCGCTCCGACCCCGGATAATACCCTTGCTTTCGGCAAGCGGGAGTTCAAGCCTAACCCCATGACTGCCGAGATCCTGCTGAGCCGTACCCTGATCGCCAACGCGCCTCAGGTAGACGGCATCGTGCGTGCCGAAATGGCCTATGACCTGGGCGAACTGATGGAAGAAGCCTATATGAGCGGCGATGGTGTGGACAAGCCTCTGGGCGTATTCACCGCCAACGACGCGGGCATTTCCACCGCCCGAGACGTGGCCGCTGACAACACGGCGACCGCTGTTACCTTCGACGGCCTGATGAACGCCAAGTATTCTATCAAACAGCAGTATCAGAACAAGCTGCGCTGGCTGTTCCATCGGGACGCCATGAAGATGATCGCCAAGCTGAAGGACAGCGACGGTCAGTACCTGCTCCAGCCTTCCGTAACGAAGGATGCGCCGGACATGCTGCTGGGCCGCCCTGTGGTGCTGAGCGAATACGCGCCCAATACCTTCACCACCGGCAAGTATGTGGGATTGCTGGGCGATTTCAGCAACTACTGGATCTGTGACAGCGAGGGGATGGAGATCCGCGTGCTGGCGGAGCTGTACGCCCGCAACAATCAGATCGACTATCTGGCCCGGATGAGCACCGACGGTATGCCGGTGCTGGAGGAATGCTTCGCCCGCGTGAAGCTGGCCTAACCTGACAGGAAAACGGGAAGCCCACGCCGATCTTCCAAAGTCGCTGGGCTTCCCGTAGAGGAAAAAGGAGGAAAAGACGATGATTGGAAGCATGAAGGAATCTGTCAAGCTGCTGGTAGTCAAAGCCGGCGCTGCGGCTGCTGCGACCGAGATCGCCGACGCGGCGATCGTGGACATGCAGGGCCATCGAAGCGCGGCGTTCGTCTGTCTGATGGGCAGCGGCATCAAAGCCACGGCCAAGGTTGCCCTGAGCGTGGTGCAGGGGGACGCTGCCGACCTGAGCGACGGCGTGGAAAGCGCAGCGCTGGTGCAGCACACCGCCGCCTCCGATGGCGACGGCAACGGCAAGCTGCTGGTGTTGGACGTGGTGAATCCCTGCAAACGGTATATGCGGGTCAAGGTGAAGCGGGAAACCGCCGTGGCGGACGTTCCGGCGGTACTGGCGATCCTGTACAACGGCGGCGCTCTGCCCGCTCAGCTGGGCGACATGCTGGACGGCGCTGTGCTGGCACAGTAAGGAGGCCCCTATGAAAGTAAAATTCAAGACCCGGTCCTCCGGCCCGGAAGGGACGATCTATCCCGGTCAGGTGGTGGACGTGCCTGAAAGCGAGGCCCGAATGCTGGCGGAGGGCGGTTACGCTGTGCTGCTGGAACAGCCTCGGACGGCAGAAGCGGAGCAAATGCCCGCGGAAATGGAGCAATCCACCGAAGAAGCGGAACAAACGCCCGAAGAAACGGAGCAGCCCGCCGAAAAAGCGGACCAGAAGGCCGAAGAACCGCGGCGCAAGCCTGAAAGAAAGCGGGTCTGACGCTATGATACGCTTTCGGGTGACGGCACCGCCTACGGATGAACTCATTGATCTGAAAATGGTGCGGGATACACACCTGCGCGGCATTCCGGACGACAGCAGCGAGAACGACTATCTGCGGCAGCTGATACGCGCCGCCCGGGAATACTGTGAAAATTATACGGGGTTGTCGCTGGGAACGCAAACGCTGGAAGCGCTACCCGACCGGCTGGAGAAAACGATGACGCTTCCCCGGCCGCCGATCCGCCGCATTGTCAGCGTGACCGTCACCCGAAAAGACGAGAGCGTGGAAACCGTTCCTGCGTCTGCCTATCGGCTGGACGCGGGACGGAGCCTGCTCTGCTTTTCAGACCTGCCGGAAAATGTGGAAACCCCTATCATTACCTACGAGGCTGGGACACTGGAGCTGCCCGCAACGGTACAGCAGGCGATCCTGCTGCTGGTCGGCCACTGGTATGATAACCGGGAGGCCGTAGTTGTGGGCAGCGTGACCAGCGTAGAGGTGGGCATAGCGGTAAAGAACCTGCTGAACCAGAATAAGGACTGGTGGTTCTAATGGCGAAAAGCGTGCGCGCCGGAGAAATGCGGACGGCGGTGGAGTTCTACACCATAGAACACGGCATTAACGCAAACGGCTTCCCCACGGAAACGGAAAAAGCTTTATTCTCCGGGCCGGTCGCCTGCAAATGGGTGACAGCCCACGGCAGCGAGGCTATGGAAAATATGCGGCTGAATCTGGAACAGACAGCCACCCTGACCACCCGGTATACGCCCAAAATCACGGCGCGGAGCCGCTGCCGAAGAAAAGACGACCCTGCCGGGCAGGAATGGGAGATCGTGAATCTGAACGATGTGGAAGGACGGCACAAAACGCTGGAAATCTACGTGCGGCGGGTGGTGAAGGCATGACGCTGGAAAAAGAGATCCGTGATTTGCTTGCTCCGCTGGAAATGCCGGTGGCACAGCATGTGTATACAGGCGCGGCGGAACGGTATATCGTATTCGAAACGATGTTCGTGCCGGACGGATACGCGGATGACAACGCCCAGTATGAGAGGGTGCTGGTGAATCTATACCTGCATACGCCCATGACCGAGGATACCACGAAGCTTAGGCGGCAGATCCAGCGGCTGTGCGCAGAACACGGATGGCCATGGCCCAGCGTGACGGATGTAAGCAGCGACGCAGTCACGGCCGATGGGGCGAAACGGCGGCTGCTGTTTGAGACACAGACGGTGCTGGGGGTGGAATACGATGGCACGGATTGAATTTGGCGACATTGAAGCCCTGATGGACGACCTGCGCCAGTTGGGGGAAGACACGGAAGAAATGGCGCTGGAGATCGTGACCGAGCAGCAGGATATTTTATATGAGGCTCAACAAAAAACGGCGGAAAGTATGTTGCAGGGCCCGTACTACGCCGGAGGCGTTAAGGAAGGCATGACTAAGAAGACGCCTTTTTCTACGGGAAACGGCGCGGAAGCCCATATCACCTTTGAGGGAATGCAGCATGGCAACCGCATCGGTGAGATTGCCTTCATCAATGAGTATGGGAAAACGAACCAACCGGCCCGCCCCTTTATTCAGATGGCCATCGAGCAGAAGGACGGAAATCTGGGAAAAGCGGCGGACAAAATCGTGGACAAATACCTGAAAAAAGCGGGGCTTTGAACAGCTTCGCTTTTTTAGTATCAGAAAGGAGAAAACAAAATGGCCAGAATCGGTTTTAAGTATTTCTGCGGGGCGAAGATGAAGACGGAGCCTATGGACGCCGAGCCTACCTACGAAGCGGGAAAGCAGCTGGGCAAGGCAGTGAGCAGCAATCTGAGCATTACCAACAGCGAGGGCGAACTGTGGGCGGACGATCAGATTGCCGAAAGCATGAGCGAATTTGCCTCCGGCACGTTTACCGCCGAGGTGGACAACATTGCGCTGGCAGATCAGGCCTACATGTACGGAGCCAAGTATGTGGACGGCGAGCTGCAGCAGAGCAGCGAAGACAACGCGCCTTATATGGGCGTGGGCGGCGTACAGGTGATCCTGCTCAACAATGTGCGCAAGTTCCGCGCATGGGTACTGAGCAAGGTAAAGAGCAAGGTGCCCGATGAGGATAACAACACCAAGACCGCCAGTGTGAGCTTCGGCACCCAGCCCATCAGCTGCACGGTGCTGCAGCCCAATTATGGCCCCTGGCGGCGCATGAAGGAGTTCACTACCGAGGCGGCGGCCAAGGCGTATGTGGACACACTGCTCAATGTGGCGGCATGGCACGCTATCGAGGTGCAGGCTCAGGGCACCGGCCCGAACAAGAGCGTGGACTACACGGGCGGCTATGCAGCCGACAAGAGCGCCTTTGAACTGACCATCACCGGCACGCCGACTAAGGTGTACGACAATGGTCAGGACGTGACCAGCAGCCTGAGCGGCGGCAAGTATACCCTTGCCAGCGTCGAAGGTGACCATAAGATCGCGGTGATTTTCTAAAATTGGGGTTGACTTTCAAGCACACATTAAGTATAATAAATGTGTGCTTGAAAGTGGGGTGATAATGTGAGCCCGCGCACAGGGAGACCGAAGCTGGAAGACCCAAATAACAAGCGTTTTAGCGTATGCCTTAACGAAAAGACGCTTGAACGCTTAGAAAGCTATTGCCAAAAAAATGGAATTACCAAAGGCGAAGCTGTACGCAGAGGGGTTATTCTGCTTCTGTCGCAAAAGAAAAACCCGTAAACTGTTTCAATCTTGGCGGAACGAACAGTTTACGGGCCGACCACAAGATCGCGGTGATTTTCTAAAATTAGGACTTGACTTTCTGTTTAACACAATGTATACTGTTAAACAGAAAGTGAGGTGAAATCGATGTCCCCGCGGACTGGACGTCCGAAAAGCGATAATCCGAAAGGAGATTTTGTCGGGGTACGATTGGACAAGCTAACGGTTGAGAAGCTGGATGAAGTGGTGAAACTGAAAAAGTCCAATCGTTCGGAAATCATTCGAGAAGGAATTGAGCTTATTTATTCGGACACAAAAAAATAGGATAACGGGCGCAATCTTGGCGGACGAACCCGAAATCCTATGAATCCACCCTTTCGGGAGGTATGAATATCATACCACATGCCTCCCGAAAGGTCAACTTTGATGACCCGACAGGAGGTATTATTATGACTACGTTTGAGATCATGGAAGAAGTCAGCAGGATTCATCTGGAACTGCAGGGCGCTCAGGCGCTGGGAGACGTGCTTTTTGAAAAGCTGTTTGTCAAGGACAGGCCCGACCGAATGGCCTATGAGATGGAATACGACCGGCTAGTGCTGCTGAACCGTATGAACGCCAGTCAGGTGGAGCGTGGCCTGGAATGGCTGGGCAGTCTGGAGGAAACACTGGGAAAAATGCTGAAAGAAAAGGAGGAAGTAGCCTGATGAATGAAATGAAGGTGTTCGAAAACTCGGATTTTGGTCAGATCAGGACGGCAATTCAAGGCAATGAACCGTGGTTTGTTGCAGTGGATGTGTGCCGAGTGCTGGAAATTGGGAATCCGTCGCAAGCAACAGCACGGCTGGACGATGATGAAAAGATGACCACTCTCATTTCAAATGAGGGTGCGGCAAGCGGTAAGTCCAGCATGGCGTTTGTCAACGAAGCCGGTTTGTATACGCTGGTGCTGGGCAGCCGCAAGCCGGAGGCGAAAGCCTTCAAGCGGTGGATCACCCACGAGGTTATTCCCGAAATTCGAAGGCATGGGGCATACCTGACGGATGAAGCCACGGAGGCATTTTTCAGCAATCCGGACACGTTTGCGAGATTAGCGGTGAAATGGCGGGACGAACGTCATGCCCGTCTGGCGGCGGAGGAACAGGCGAGGGAGAAGCAGAAGAAAATCGAGGCAGATGCGCCGAAGGTGCTGTTTGCGGACAGCGTCGCGGCCAGCCGAAGCGAAATTCTTGTAGGCGAACTTGCAAAACTGCTGCGGCAGAACGGAGTACCCGTTGGCCAGAACCGGCTGTTCCAGCGGATGCGGGAGGATGGGTTTTTGATCAACCGAAGAGGCACGGATTACAACACGCCTACCCAGAAAAGCATGGAAATGGGACTGATGTGCATCAAGGAAACGGCCATTACCCATGCGGATGGTCATGTGACAGTGAACCGCACCCCTAAAATCACGGGCAAGGGGCAAGTTTACTTTATTAACCGCTATCGGGCATAAAAGAACATCAAAGAAAGGCGCTGCCGCCGGGCAGCGCCTTTTGCAACCCTATTTACACTTTCGCAAGCGCTTGCGGATGAAAGGAGAAAATATGAAAATCAATGATTTCCCGCTTTTGTATAATGCCAGAGCGCACTTTTCGCTGGGAGAAAAATACCAGGACGGATGCGCCGCGGCTGTTTTACAGCCGGGACGGGAAGGGCACGACGCGCTGCTGGATGTGCTGACGGTGCTGATGGAGGAAGCGGAGCTTTGCCGCCGCGCCATGGGGCACGACCGACGGGAACTGCCCAGCCGGGAGCAGATGGACGCACTGCTGACGCCCCTGCAGGAGGTAAAACTCAAAGGCAGGTGCATCGAGGCGATCAACCGGGGGCTGGAAGCGGAAGAAGAAGCCGGCGAGGTGGATGAAGTACTGGCCCAACTTGAAAAAAAAACGGCCATCGGATGACGAAAGCCGGGTATATCGCTATGACGCTGAGCTTGGGGCTGCGGCCGGATGAAGCGCTGCAGATGGAGCTTTCGCAGGTGATCCGAATCGCCAAGGCCCGGGAACAGCAGGCGCGAGAAGCCCGGGAAGCTGCACGGAGCAGAGGAGAGTGAACAGATGAGCGGCACGCGCAACACATCTACCCGGATCGTGCTGGAGGGAGAAGCCGAATACCGGGCGGCATTGAAAAACATCAATCAGGAGTACCGCCTGTGCAAGAGCGAACTGGAAAAGTTGGATGCAGCCTTCAAGGGCCAGCAGAACACGTTGGACGCTCTGCAGCAGAAGTATAAGGTCCTCAACGACATGCTGGGGCAGGCCAAGCAAAAGCTGGAGCTGGAAAAACAGGGGATTGAGCAGAGCCAGCAGAACATGGATAAGTATGCCGTAAAACTGGAAGAAGCGAAGAAAAAGCTGGAAGCCCTCCAATCTACCAAGACGGAATTTTTAACCGCTGAGCAGGCGAAAAAAGTAGACCTTTATACCAATGCCGTGCATAACTACACAGTTGAAGCTGAAAGGCTGAAAACACGGGAAGCGGAAATCCGTCAGGCCATGGATTCCTCGGCGGGCGGTGCCGAAAAGTATCGCGCCGAACTTAATGCATGTCAAATTGCAATCAAAGTAAACAATGAACATCTGGAAGAATACAGTAAAAAATTAGAGGATGCCAAACGGGGTGGCGAAGCATCCGCTGGAAGCGTTAAAGCATATAAAGACGCAGTAGAAAACGCTGAAAAAGAAGTAGCCAAATACGAGGCAAGCCATGAGGCGGCTAAGGACGCGCTGAACCGGCACTCGGTGGCTGCCAACAAGGCCGAGGCCAACGTGACCCGACTGGAAAAGGAACTGGAACAGACGGGCCAATATCTGGATGAGGCCAAGAACAGCGCCGATGGATGCGCCACCAGCATCGACGGCATGGGCAAGGCTGTGAAGGACACCGGCGAAAAAAGCGAGGAAATGGGTCAGAAGACCAGCGACGCTATGGATGCGTTGGCTTCCACGCTGGCTGCCGCCGGGGTGATGGAAGCCCTCGGAAAGATCAAGGATGCGCTGAAAGCCTGCACCGACAGCAGCATTGAATTTGAAAGCGCCATGGCGGGCGTGGCCAAAACCAGCGATATGAGCGCCGCTGAGTTGGACGCTATGGGCCAGAGCATTCTGGACATGAGCAAGACCATTCCCATGACGACTACGGAGCTGGCGGGCATTGCCGAGGTGGGCGGACAACTGGGCATTGCCAAGGAGGATCTGGCCGGTTTTACGGAGGTCATGGCTCAGCTGGGCACTGCTACCAACATGACCAGTGAAGAAGCGGCTACGATGCTGGCGCAGCTCGCCACAGTGACGGGTATGGACGCCAGCCTGTACAGCAATTTGGGCAGTACCATCGTAGATCTGGGCAACAACTTTGCCACCAACGAAAAGAAGATCACGGACATGGCTCAGAGCATTGCCGCCGCGGGGACTAATGCAGGCATGAGCGAGGCGGATATGCTGGCCCTGAGCGCCGCCGTGACCAGCGTGGGCATTGAGGCAGGAGCAGGCGGCACCAGCATGTCTACCCTGATCCAGAAGATGCAGCTGGCGGTGGAGACCGGAAACGGGCTGGACGAATGGGCGGCCGCGGCGGGAATGAGCGCGCAGGAGTTTGCTTCTTTGTGGGGCAAGGACGCTACCGGGGCGCTGACCACCTTTATTCAAAGTTTGGGAACCACAGAAGAAAGCGCCATGAGTACGCTGGTGGCGCTGGGCCTGAACGATAGCCGCCTGGTGCGCATGGTGACCAGCCTGAACAGCGCCGAGCAGAAAAATCATCTGCTGAGCAATGCCATTCGGACGGCCAATACCGCCTGGCAGGAAAACACGGCGTTGACCAACGAGGCCGCGACCCGGTATGCCACGACGGAGAGCAAGATGACGCTTTTGCAAAATGCCAGCGAGCGGCTGAAAATCGCTATCGGCAATCAGCTTCGCCCGGCGCTGGCCAAGGCGGCGGAGGCAGGAACAGATCTGTTGGACTGGGCCAGCGATTATGTGAACGCCAATCAGGAACTGGTGCCGCTGATCACAGCGGCCGTAGGAGCCATTGGAGCGTTTGTGGGGACGCTGGCGGTAGCGGCTGCGGGTATCAAGCTGGCCCAAACGGCCATGGCGCTGCTGAACGCGACCGTTGCGGCGAACCCCTGGGTTCTGGCGATCGCAGCGGTAGCAGCCTTTGGAACGGCCATTGCCGCCCTGGCGCTGACCAGCGACAACACAGTAGCGGAATTGACTGCGGACGCGAAAACTGCCAGCCGCCTTTGCCAATGCCAAGGAGCAGATCGCGGCGGACAGTACGGAGATCGAGGCCAGTGCGGAAAGCGCGCGCAACCTGATACAGCGCCTGCAGGACATGGAAAGTGAACTGGGAGACGCAGCGCACAACACGACCGAATGGAAAGCCGTACTGACTGCCCTGACGGAAGTGGTGCCCGACCTGGCCGGAAAGATCGACATGGAAACAGGAGCCATCGAGGGCGGAACGGCGGCGCTTCTGGAAAATGTGAACGCGTGGGAAAAATTGGCCATTCAGCAGGCAAAGCAGCAGGCGCTTTCCGATTATCTGACAGCGATCGTAGACGCGGAAAAAGAGCTTTTTGAGAATCAGGCTGCCTTGGCCAAAGCCAGAGCGGAACACGGCCCTATTTACGACAACATTATTCTAAAAGAGCACGAACTGGCACAGGCGCAGAATGAACTCAGTGCGGCGATGCAGGAGGCAAAGGCGAACGGGACATGGACTCCGGGAATGGATCCGCGCGCTGTGCCGGTGCTTGGGGAAGCGGCGCAAAAGGTGGATCAGCTGACGCAGGAATGCAATGCGCTGAAAGGAGCCAATCGAGAGGCTTACACCGAAGTGGACAACCTGACGCAGGCTGTAGCGGATGGCGAAGAAAAGGTGAAGGCGGCAAAGGAAGCCTATCAGGGGCTCAGCGAGACCATTGGCGACATGGGTTCCAACGCTGATAAATCCGGAAACGATGTCAGCGAGGCGGTCAACGCGCAGGTAGAAACCTTTCAGAATATGGCGGCGGAGCTGGAAAATTTGATCGCTGTGCAGCAGGCGGCCAAAGAAGCGGCATTGCAGCAGATCGAAAGCACTGTGCATGGCTTTGAACAGATCGCCGAGATCGTACCGCAGAGCGCAAAGGACACGGTCGAAGCGCTGCAAAGCCAGCTGGTGTTCATGGAACAATACGGCGAAAACATGAAGGCGGCGCAGGAAAGAGGCGTATCGCCGGAGGTGATCGCCGCGCTGAGCGACGGCACGGCCCAAAGCGCGGCCATTCTGGCCGGTTTGGCTACTGCCAGCGATGATGAAGTGGCCAATATCAACGAGTCTTTCGGCAAAATCAGCGAAGGTAAGGACAACCTGGCCGAGATCATGGCCGCGGCACAGACGGACTTTGAGACGAAGGCGCAGGCCATTCAGGACAAGTGGAACAGCACGGTGGAGGCCATGAATCAGGAGACGGCGGCCACACAGGCAGGCGTAGAGACCGTGCAGGGACTGATCGCCGGAATCAACAGCAGTATTCCGGGACTGCAGGACGCCGTGGCACAGATCAACGCAGTGCTGGCCGGGATCAAGGCTCCGTCTATCGGGTTAAGTCTGCCGAGAGCGGCGACCCGGACAACGGTCTACACACCGAACGCTCAGGGCTTGGACTATGTTCCCTATGACGGTTATTTGGCCCAGCTGCACGAGGGCGAGCGGGTGTTGAGCCGGGCAGCGGCACGAGCCAGCCGGGCGGAAGATATGGCCAACTATGGCTATATGGCCCGTTGGCCCATGAACACGGAAACCTACAATAATCAGAATATTGTGATCCACATTCACGGCGGGAGCCGGGAAGGCAATGAGGATCTGGTGAAAAAACTGAAGCGGGAGCTTCGGCACAAGGGGATCGTGATGTAAGATGCTCAAACACAGCTTTTCCTTCGGCGGCGTGGACATGCGGGAGAAATACGGACTGATCGTTGAAAAAACGGAGGATGTACTGGCTCCTGACCTGCGGGAGAGAAAGGTGGAGATCCCCAGCCGGGACGGCACGTGGGACTACGGCGCGGAAAACTATGACGAACGGAAGCTGGTCATTACCTGCGGGGCGCTGCTGACTAGGGAACAGTGCCGGGAACTGAGCTACGAGTTGAGCCGGAAAGCGGAGATCCGTCTGTGGGACGAGCCGGGAAAGTACTATGTGGGCCGCATTTATGACTCCACGTCCATCGAACGGGTGGTTGGCAAAGCACGGAAATTTCAGCTGGTTTTTGTATGCGAGCCTTTTGCCTATGGGGAACAGAAGACGGAAAACTTTGTAGGCGAAAAGAAACTGGAATACGCCGGGACGGCCAGAACTCCCACTCGAATCACGATCACCAATCAGACGGGTGCTGCGGTGCAGGGCCTGACTATCACGATGAAAGAGAGGGTATGACCCATGTCTGCCATGACGAACTATATGGAAACGAAAATGCTGAACGCCATGCGGGGCACGGCGGCAGCGGCGCCGGTCAGCGTGTGGGTGGGAATGTTTCTTTCCAACCCCGGTGAAAGCGGAACCGGCGGTACGGAGGTGAGCTATGAGGGTTATGTGCGCCAACAGCTGCAGTTGACGGCTCCCACGGCCAGCGGAAACACGGTCGGCTGCACGAACAGCGAGGCACTGGTATTTCCCACCCCTCCCGGAAGCAGCGGCACCGTGACTCATGTGGCGGTGTTCGACGCTCAGACCGGCGGCAACATGCTGTGTTACGCTGCGCTGAATAACAACATCGTACTGACGTCCGAAACCAGTCCGCGGATCCAGAGCGGCAACGTGCAGCTGAGCCTGAGCGCAGGAAACATGGACGCTTCTTACAAGATGCGTGTGCTGAACTGGCTGCGCGGAACGACCATCAGCGGATTTACGAGCTATCTGGCTCTGTACAATGGCGATCCGGCCAGCGGCGGCACGGAACTGACCGGCACGGGATATGCCCGAATGGCGGTGACCTTTGCCGAACCCGCCGAGCAGGTAAGCGGTCAGATGACCATGCAGAACAACGCGGCCATGGAAAGCACCGCCGCGAACGTCAACTGGGGCACGTGGGCCTATGGCGTGATCCTGGATGCCGCGACCGGCGGAAACCGGGTATGGACAGCGAAAAACGCGGGCGAATACGCCATGCAGAACGGGGCGAAGGCCTACTTTGACGCCGGTACGATCCAAGTGGCGCTGAACTAAGGAATGGTGACGGAAATGGCGGCGCAGTTCAACCGAACGCCCTTTAACCGGCGAAGCGACGGAAGGGTATATCAGGAAACCTACATCATGGCCCAGACCTTGAGGATCGGGGCGGGAGCGGGAGCCAGCATTCGGCCTCAGTACAGCCTGAGCACGGCGCTGCGCTTTTCTGCCGAACTGGGCTGGGGATATGGTGAAAATTACCGCATGGCCCAGAGTATGCAGATGAAAGCTAGTATGCCGGCACGTATCACACCGGCATACCGGCTGGCGGCTGAACTTCAAATGACGGCTGCTCCGCTGTGCCAGACGGCTTATCGGGCTGCGCAGAGCATGGAAATGGGCGCAACGGGACGGATCGTCATTACGCCGGACTATGGGCTGCAATATGCCAATTTGGACATGGAAATCGACGGGACACAGTACAAAACCACGGTGATGCGCTTTCCTACGCTGCGGATCCCGGCGGGCGGACAGCTGGTGATCGACAGCGACTTTTTCACGGCCACGCTGGACGGAGAAAACGTGCTGGACCAGTATGAGGGCGACTGGATGCAATTTGCCCGAGAATTGGCCACCCTGTCGGCTCAGAGCGGCGGCAGCGGAAGTTTGAAGGTCAGCGTGCTGTACAGGGAGCGGTATTTATGATCGAGGTATACGACCTGAACCTGAAACGGACGGCGGTATTGCAGAACGCCTTCGGCGGCGAGGAAGAGGAAGTGCTGAATGACGTGCCGTCTTACACTTTTCAGATCCCCTCCGGAGATGAAAAATGCCGCTACCTGAAAAAACGGCATTTCATCCGGGCAAGCAGCGGGGGAATGTATCGCATCATGACGCTGGAAGAGGAAGTCAACGAAAACATGGGCGTGACGTCCGTCACCTGTGAAGGAGTGCTGGGCACGCTGGCAGACACCCTGATTTTTGGCGACGTGACCCGGGACAATGTATCCACCCGTGAAAATCTGGAATGGGCGCTAAGCCATCGAAGCGACTGGAAGCTTGGAGAATGCGACTTTGACGAACTGTACAGCTACGGCTTTTCCAATGAGCATCTGTTGCCCATTGTGCAGGCGATCCCTCAGCCCATTACCCAATATTACCGATTTGAAACGGATACCAGCCGTTATCCGTGGCGGCTGAGCCTGAAAAAGATCGACCCGCAGGGAAAAACGGATTTTCGGGTGATGAAAGGGCTGAACTGGCTGAGCAGCAAAAAGAGCCAGTCCGGCGAGAATGTGGTGACCCGGCTGTACTGCCTTGGCAGCGGCGAGGGAGTGAACCAGACGAATATCCGGGACGTGAACGGCGGTTTGCCCTATCTGCTGGCCGAGCAGGAAGCGATCGACCAATACGGGCTGATCGACGGCCTGTATGTGGATCGGAAAATGGAGGACGCAGGGGAACTGCTGGCCATGGGAAAGCAGTTATTGAAGGAAAGCAGCCGGGAACGGGTGGAGTACGATGTGGACGCGGCTGAGATCGGGCTGGCATTGGCCAGAAGCGCCCGAGCGGGGCAAACGATCCTCTTTGCGCCGGATGAATACCGCACCTACATCACCAAGGTAAAGCGGTATGACGACGAACCGGGCCGGGTGGAGCTGACCATTGCCAATCAGCCGGGAGACCTGGCCAAGGAACTGGCGGACATTGCCCAACGACAGCGGATCGAAAGCACCTACAGTCAGGGCGCGACCCAGATCTGGGGCAGCCCGATGAGCGGAAACGCGGACGCGGAGAACCCGTTGGTGTATCCGCTGTACATTCCGAAGAATATCAAGATCATGAACGAAGTGCAGCTGAAGGTCAAGGTGGAACGCTTTCGCGGCGATTTCAAAATGGCGTCCAGCGGAGGCGGAAGCACCCGCACCAGCGGGGCCAGCGGCGGGGGCAGCTACACCAGCGAAGAAGGCGGGCAGGAAACGGCGACCACCGAAGTCAAGATCACGCAGGTGCGGTGGGACGGCGATACGGGCTATTCCAACAAGGAAGATACCGGCGCGGCGGAGGGTTCCACGGGCTACAGTCAGCCTGGCTGCACGACGGCGGGCAGCCACAAGCACAGCGTAAGCGGCGGCTCGACCAGTGAAGGCGGCGCGCATTACCATGTGATCACCAATCACCGGCATTCCTTCGGTGGACATACGCACAGCATGAGTCATACGCATCCGCTGAATTTTACGTTGAGCTTCACGATCCCGGCCCTGACGATTCCCTTGCCCGGGCACCGGCATCGGGTCAGCCTGGGCGGGCATACCCACAGCGTGACCATTCCCAACCATACCCACGACCTGACCTACGGGATCGTGCGGGGGAAGGAAACGCCGCAGGCCGCTGTGCTTCTGATCAACGGGGAAGAAAAAGCGTCCATCGGAACCGATTTTGAGGGCGATATTACCGCCTATCTGGCAGGGGAGGATGGGAAGATCCCCCGCGGCCGGTATATCAACATCGGTATCCGGCCGGATATGGCGGCTTACATTTCCATTACGCCGACGGCAATCGGCTTTATTCAATCCAAAACGGGAGGGCAATACTGATGGGAGAACTTTTGACGATGTATCCGCCCCAGAATAACAGCCCCTATACCACTCTTGCAGAAGCGATCGGCGCTGGCGAGACCAGCGTGACGGTAGCGGATGCTTCCGTACTGCCGGACGCGCCGAACCTTTTGACCATCGGCACAGAGGAAAACGCGGAAGTGGTGCTGATGACAGCCAAGACCGGGAACATTCTGACGGTGCAGCGGGGCGTATACGGGACTACGGCAGGGGAGTGGGGAAAGGACGAGCGGATCTACCGCGCGATCACCGCCAAGGATCTGGGCGACCTGCAGGATAATGTACGGACATTGAAAACCGACGTGGAGGGAAAGGCGGCTGCGACGGATTATTCCGCTACGTTTTTAGCATCCGCTTGGAGCGGATCTGCTATTCCCTATGTCCAGACCGTTGCAGTGCCCGGAATGGAGGAAAACGAGGATCGGCCGCTGGCAGATTGGGATTATTCCGGAGCAACGGCCGGCAATTTTGAAGAACTGCAGGAGAATTTCGCCAAGATCCTGCGGCTGGTGCCGGGAGCAGACAGCCTGACGGCTTACTGTTATGGGGACAAGCCGACGATCGACCTGCCTGTCACGGTTAAGGTGGTGAAATAAAATGGGCGACTGCATGATTATGAACCGCATTGGGATCGTTAAAAAACTGCCGGTGCTGAACGCCAGCTACCCGGCCAACGTGACCAACTGGCAGGGCGAACAGGCCACGTTCAAGGTGGAGATTTCCACGCCGGGCGTGCCGGCGGAATACACGTACCAGTGGTACCGGGACGGAGCGAAGTGGACGGGAGCCACCAACGCCACCGTCAGCTGGAGCAGTGCGGCGGTTGGCAGCCACAGCATCTACTGCGTGGTGACCAACAAGGCCGGGGAAGTGACCAGCCGGGTGGCCACGCTGACGGTGAAGAACCCCA